>Ga0334892_1000084_pt1 | contig 144418 bp, 108 predicted proteins | sample GraSluR3_MG_4_FD_207213 | JGI IMG/M metagenome (GOLD analysis project Ga0334892, IMG submission 207213) | Sludge microbial communities from methane-producing bioreactor in Wageningen University, Netherlands - Granular Sludge_15_04-R3 | ecosystem: Engineered > Bioreactor > Anaerobic >... | reverse complement strand
ACTGTTACCACTAATCTCTGTCGTAATTGTATTATCCCAATCCGGTACCTGCGCCATCAGGATATTGGCGAGAGCAACTAATATAGTTGCTGTTATAACTATAAGATACTTTCTTCCAGTCATGTTTATAACCTCCTCTGGTTACAATTGATTTTTTACATTGATGAGTATCTATGACAATTGCAATAATCATTCCAAAAGTATGCATAAGCTCTATCTGAAATAGAACACGTAGATATCGTACTTTACTGTTACATCAATAGCGTGCAAGCTAATAGAATATAACTACCATATATTATACTTGTTCACTTAACATGAGGCACCCAATAATGGTAAAAAACTAACCGGAGGATGTTTATTAGCCGGGCATTTATCAACCGGTGAGCAACATACACGCTAAAACATTGCTTTTGGTGGGAGGCATGAACCGCTTGATCTGCTTCTGGCTGTATCCTGTCGAAGAGACAAAGAAACGTAAGAGGGAGTAATGATTAATTAACGGGGTAGAAATAGATCGCTGAAAAAAAGAATCTGATCAGGTAGAGAAAAAGCTTTACTTAAGAATCATACTTCAGTTTATGGTAAAAAATAATAAGAAGGGATATTTTCCAGAGATATTTCAGTTATAGTAAGGAAGAGGAATATAACGGAGGCTAATCAATGTTTAGATCTTCCCAGATATTAGTCCTGCTGGGGCTTCTACTACTTACAGGGAATTTAATGTCTCAAGCTGCATCAGGTAGTGATCTGATACTTGAGATACGTGTTACAGGAAATGTAAATATCGAATCGGAGTTAATAATAGCTACTTCGAACATCTCTATTGGCCAGACGGCAACTGAAGATCGTGTAGCGGGAGCGATCAGAAATCTTAACCAACTGGGAGTCTTTCACGATATTCAGATTCGCAGAGAACGGTTATCTGGTGGTATAAGACTGCTCATAGAGGTGGATGAGTATCCGATAATAGAATCATTGGAGTATGATGGTAACAGGCGAATCCGTAACAGCAAGCTCGATGAGATCTTGACTATCAGGGAAGGGAACTATATGGCCCCCTTCTTGTTATCAGAGAATCGGAAGCGTATTTTGAATGAATATAAAAGTGTGGGGTATAATTTTGCTGCTATCGATTATGAGATAAAAGAGTTAACAGGAAACAGGGTAGAATTGATTATCCTGATCGATGAAGGTGAGAAGGTAGCGGTTAGAAAGATAAATTTTTATGGCAACAGAGAGATGACAGATCGGCAGCTTCTAAGAAGAATGAAGACAAAACGGGCAAGTCTTCTTCGTTCTGGACGTTTCGAGCAAGAGAAATTCGATGAGGACTTGAAATCGATTATCAGTCATTACAATGATAATGGTTTCATCGATGCCAGGATAGTATCCTGGGAGACGAGAGTTCCCGAAAGCCGTGATATGCATATTGACATCTATCTCTATGAGGGGCGACGGTTCTACTTTGGTGATGTTATGGTACGGGGAAATGATCGTTTTACAGATGATGTTTTACTGGAGAAATTCGATTTTGATGATGAGGAGAGCTTCAATCTGGATAAATTCAACTCTCAGGTCGGACAGGTTGCTTCTATGTATTATGAGGAAGGTTATATCTATGCCGGCTTTGATCATGAGTTGATCAGGGATGGTAACCGTATCAATATCGAACTCGAGGTCAATGAAAATACCCGGGCAAAGATAAGAAAGATCTTTATTGCCGGAAACAGAAGAACTAAAGAAAAAATTATCCGCAGGCAGCTTGCCATTAATCCCGGCGATTATTTCCGCCAGTCTCGTGTGATAAGGACTCAGCAGAATATTTATAATATGGGTTTCTTTGAACCCAATATAAGACTGGATTATCAACCGATTAACAGTAATGGTGATATAGACCTGCTTATAGAACTGGAAGACAGGTATTCTGGTTCAGCTAATGCTGGTGTAGGTTATAACAGTCAGGACGGCTTTATCGGGCAATTGAGCCTTTCACACAACAATCTCTTTGGTAATGCCTGGCAGGGTGCCTTTTCCTGGGAGTTTGGCGGTTCAACACAGAACTTTTCCTTAGATTTCACCGACCCCTATTTCCTCGACAGCTATACTCTGGTTGGTTTCAATCTCTATCATGCCAGAAGAGACTGGTCCTCATTCAACTATAAAGTCTTCACCACAGGTGGTAGCCTACGTGCCGGCAGGTCACTGTTTTTTATCGACCATTCTAGGCTGGTAGGAAGATATTCCTATAACAGAAAGAAATATGAGATCATTAATCATGACGATCCTACAACTTCCTCCTACCTGAAAGAACTCGACAGTCTCGGGTGGAGAGACACGAGTTCCTTCTCTCTCACTTTCAGCAGAGATAGCAGAGATAACATATACTATCCAACGACCGGATCGCATCTGATACTATTCTCCGAACTTGCAGGTGGCCCGTTTGGTGGTGATTTCGATTATTTTAAACAGATTCTGCAATCTACCTGGTATACCAGGACTTTCTGGAAACTGGTTCTTCGCTCCAAGTGGCGGTTTGGTTACGTAACACCTTACGGCAGATCTGATGAGGTACCACCGGACGAAAGATTCTATCTCGGTGGAACGGGACCCGACGGTCTGAGAGGTTGGGTAGAACGTTCCATTCCCGCCAGATCAGCAGAAGGGGGCTTAAGAGCTATTATCCATTCCACAGAATTTACCGTCCCCATCGCCGGTGACCAGATTATCGGACTGTTGTTCTTCGATGCCGGCAACAGTTTCAATAAATTGGAAGATTTCAACTTCTACGATTTCAAGAAAGGTGCCGGACTCGGAATTAGGATTCATAGCCCTCTCGGCCTGATTGGTTTTGATTACGGTTATAACATAGACCAGAAAGAGTGGGAACCTCATTTCCAGTTCGGAGCGACTTTTTAAAGAGACATACAAGTCGACAAAACCTCTTCAGTAGAAGGATTTACCTCACCGGCCGATAAAAATAGTGAAAAAGTCTTGACCGAAAGAGGAGGATTTAAAAGATTACCTTCGACTGTGACGGGGTGTAGCGCAGCTCGGTTTAGCGCGCTTGATTTGGGATCAAGAAGTCGGAGGTTCAAATCCTCTCACCCCGACCATGAAAACCGGAAATGCGGGCGTTTAGCTCAGTTGGGAGAGCGCTTGCCTTACAAGCAAGATGTCGGCGGTTCAAGTCCGTCAACGCCCACCATTTTCCCTGCTTCACCTTCCTCTGGTTTTTCCTGATCTCCGATCCCGGATCTCTGTTCACCCTTTTTTTCTTCCTGCTTCACCTTCCTCTGGTTTATACCTCATCACTTCATTACTCCATCACATCATCTCTCCTTGCTTTACCTTCTAATGGCAAAACCATGTCACTTTATTACCTCGTTACTCCGTCAACACGTTACCACTTTTCTTCTTGCTTCACCTTCCTCTGGTTTTTCCTGATCTCCGATCCCGGATCTCCCTTCACCCTTTTTTTCTTCCTGCTTCACCTTCCTCTGGTTTTTACCTCATCACTTCATTACTCCATCACATCATCCCTCCTTGCTTTACCTTCTAACTAATGGCAAAACCCTGTCACTTTGTTACCTTGTTACTTTGTCACCCCGTAACCTCTTTTCTCCTTGCTTTTCTACCGCTGGATCTATCTATTCTCTCCCCTCTACTATATATGCTTCACAAAATTTTTCCATATTTCTCTGAACTTCTCTTAAAACCCCTCCAGTAAACTCATCCAATCATTTTGATTTTTTTTAAACTTATTTCAGTTTTTTCCCCCTCTCAGTTAATGATTATCATAGCACAACTTAGCTAAACTCTGGCAATAGAACAGAAATTATACTTTACAATTTGAGCTATCTCTGCTCATAGATAAGGAAGATTACAGGCAACAACGGAGGTTTGCCAACCATGCCGAAAGCAAAAAACAAAGTAAAGCTTGATAAAATGGTGTTTCCCGACCCAGCAGAGAAGATCGCTATCGTCGAGAAGGTAGAGAGCAGCGATGAAATTCTCACCGGGCAAAGGATCGATTCCACCAGCAGTATAAATGAGTTGATAATGCAAGACCTGGAACTACCTTTTCATCAGAGAGTACTCAGATTGAATCAATACACCAGGAATTACACCGTTGACAGAGATGGTCCGAACGTTCTCTTTCTCTCCTCGACCGAAGGTGGTTTTCCCAGAAAGGGATTGAGAATGCTCGGTAAAGAAGGAGAGGTCACAGGGTATTATCCCGCTCTGAACTTCGTCGATCTTGTCTTGAATGAGGATTCCGTCAGAGAGGGTGCACTGCATATCTTCTCTCATGAATTGGGTCACGTAATGATGAACAACATCATCCCCTCTTTCGCCAGGGTTCCAGAAGAAAAGACCAGTTCTATCCAGCACGTCAGTATGGGGGTAACCGATTATTTCACGGCCTTCTTTGAAGGCTGGGGCAATCATTTCCAGTATTTTGCCCATAGTATACCGAAATACAGGGAAGCTCTGGACTTTCTCTACCAGCCGCAAAATATACCGAAAACCCTCTGGCACTGTACCATTGAACGCGAATTACGTCAGAGTGGAGTACTGCGCAACGCCTATATCTATGAAAAGCCTCTCTTTCCCGAACTCTACTCTCCGGACATATCACTGATAGATAAGGTACTTCTGGAACACACCTATCCGCAATTCAACCCGTTGAAACTGCGTAATGCCCAGCAGATGCTGAGTTGTGAAGGCGTTATATCCACCATATTCCACAGGATAGTGAGCAGTCCGGTAATCCAGCGTAATTATCAGGTCGCTGCATTCTATACCCCTTTTTGCCTTGAGCCGTTAGAAGGGGAGATCAAAGAGCTAATTTCTCCTTACGAAAACGTAATGCTCAAGAACTTCCACGTCTGGGCTCAACTTGAAAAGTCACAGAACTACCTCTATTCTCCGGTCTTTATCGAATACCTTATGGAATGGTGCCGCGCCTTCCCGGAAGATAGCAGGGAACTGCTCTCTATCTTTATCAATATGACTGCCGGATCCACGATTTCGTCTACAGCTCCCGGGCTTTATGAAAAGGCTGCCTTCTATGGGATCAAGGGTGACATGGATAATTTCGTTGCAGCGCTGAAAGAATACATTTGCGAGATAGACAAGCTTATCAGCGCGGCCTGTGACGACCCTGCTAACTTAGCTCAGAACATCGGTCCCGAATTATGGATAGAAAACAAACACTTCCGGATAAGGAAATACCTCTGGCTCCCGGAACCCTTGACAACCTTCCGCCTGAATATCAATACCGCCTCTCCAATAGAACTCTCTACCCTGCCCGGAATGGATCTCCCGCAAGCTCTGCAGGTTTCTGAAAAACGCCGGGAAAGAGGTTTCTTCCAATCCTTCGCAGAGGCTGAAGAATGCGGTCTTGTCCTGCCCAAAAACTGAAAAGATGCTCAGCAGACCGTAAGGCTTCTACGAACTCAAGAGCTCGAAACAGAATGAATTTTTCTTCTGTTTGCGGGCAGAATTATCATTTTGATATAGCAGTCAGCAGTCTATCGTTCGAAATGGCCTGTCCATAATGGATATGTTGCCTGCAGGTTTTGATCAGTTAACCCTTACCGGTGATCCTTTTCAATCTGTTAAGCGATATCTTTAGATAGCGGGCAGCCTGGGTCTTATTTCCGTCGAACAGTTCGAGTGCTTTCTTCACGATCTCCTGTTGGGCAAGGTCGAAATCGAGTTCATCTTCCGGATATTGCAGGCAGAGGGTCCGGTCAAGACCTGCCTGCTTGATTTTAGCTCCATCTATCAGGTAGGCGAAATCGGCAGCCGTCAATTCACCTTTTTCCGTCAGGAAAGCGGTACGTTCCACCGCGCTTTTCAGTTGCCGGACATTTCCCGGCCAGGAATAGCTGTTGAGAAACTCGATACAATCACTGCTAAGTGTTTTCAGTCTCACGTTGTTAGTTTCAGCCCATTTTTTCAGGAAAAGTTCCGTCAGGGGGATGATCTCCTCTTTTCTCTCTCTTAAAGGTGGTATAAAGATATGCGCCGAATTGATCCTGTAGTAGAGGTCTTCCCGGAAACTATTATTCTTGATCTTCTTTTTCAGATCTTTATTAGTAGCACAAATCAATCTCACATCGATCTTTTTACTGGCTATCCCGCCCACTCTGTATATCTCCCGCTCCTCGAGAGCCCTGAGCAGTTTCGATTGCTGCGTAATGGGTATTTCTCCGATCTCATCGAGCAGCAGTGTACCACCCTGAGCCAGTTCGAATTTACCCTTCTTCCCCTTGCGGTCGGCACCGGTAAAGGCACCCGCTTCGTAGCCGAACAATTCACTTTCGAACAGGTTTTCCGGGATGGCGGCACAGTTGACCGTGATATACGGCTTTTCATTGTATTCTTCTCCGTAATGGATGAGCCGGGCAATGATCTCCTTACCGGTTCCGGTCTCACCTTCGATCAAAACGGGAATGTTCCTGTTCTGATTAAGTTTTCTGGCCAGTTCCACGATTTCATTCATCTTGGTGGAGAAGAACCCGATCGTACCCAGTCCGAGACTATAGAAGTATTTTTCGTGCAACTGCTTGAATTTCGTCAGGATATCGGAACATTCTTCCTGTAGCCGCTCTTCGAATTGTGTTGATAAGATCCGGTTCTCTGAGAGGAGAGACTGATGTTCTGCCACCCGGTCCAGTACTTTCATCAATAACCCGATATCTATCGGTTTTGTCAAAAAATCATAAGCACCGAGCCTCAATGCTCTGATGACGAAATCCATCTGCTGCTGGCCGGTGATGAGTACTATATCGATATCCTTCGCTGATGGGATCCGCTTCAACTGCTCCAGCAGATCGAATCCCGACATATCGGGCATCACGATATCGGAAACAATAAGATGAAAATTCTCCTTCTTCAAGATCTTCAGAGCTTCCATAACACTGCTGCAGTCGCGTACTTCGTGCCCGAGTTTATTGCTTATATACACCTTGAGGCTTTTTCTCAGTTCGGCGTCATCATCTATCAGGAGTATCTTCATTCCTTTTCCCTGTCCTGTTTTTTAAATGTCAGCACGAATTTCGCACCGTGAGGTTCTAAATTACTGACCTCGATACTTCCATCATACCGCTCGACAAACGTCTTGACGATCGTCAGACCAAGGCCGGTACCCTGCTCCTGGGTCAGCGGCTTGGTAGAATAAAAAGGTTCGAATATCCTGGCTAAATTATCCTCCGGAATCCCCGGCCCGTTATCCTGCACAGTGAGATGTACTCTGTCGAAACTCTCCTGCAGGCCGATCTCGATGCTTTTCCTGTTATCCTGCATAGTGCTGAGTGCCTGCAGGGCATTGATGATCAGGATGATGATGATCTGCTCCAGATATGTCGGTACGAAGTCGATGAAGATATCCTCTTCCGGCAGGTTGAGATCACAGATAACCCCGGCAGAATAGATCTTGTGTCTTACACACTGAATACACTTGTTGATAGCCGCTTTGATATCTACCCTTTCACTCTGTCTCGATTCCTGCGAGCGGTAAAAATTCTTCATCTGGGTAATGATCTCGTTTATATGCTGGACGGAGTTCTTGATGGAATGAAGAAATTCAACGGCATCATCGTGACTCGTTCCGTTAGTTCTATTCATACAGAACAGTGAATTCTCGACATTGAGGGCTATTGCCGAGAGTGGTTGATAGATCTCGTGCACGATACCGCTGGTAATGGCCGTTATGGAAGTGAGCCGGGCGGTCTTTTCCAGCAAACCTTCGTATTTGATATTTTCCACCTCATTTTTATGCTCCAGAAGCAGCTTTGCCATCCTGTCCATCATCCTGTCGTTTAGCAGTTTCTCTTTCAGCTCTACGTATTTATTCAAATATTCATTAGATTCTTTATAGGCACCTTTCTGCTGATAATAATCAGCCAGAGAGGCAAAAACTCCCAGCTTGTGCTCGGTATTTTCGCTCTTCTCCGCATAATCGAGTGCTCTCTTAAGATGTTCATAGGCTTCGTCGATATTATGCTCGATCAGAAAACTACCCAGTTTCTGATGAGCAAGATAGACGGTATCATCGTTTCTTCTATCGGCGACCTCTACAGCCTTTTTTAGATAGTTCAAAGCCTGCCTGTGATCTTCCAGATTCATGTAAGCTACCGCTATATTGAGCAGGGATATTACCTTGCTGCGACCTTTGATAGCTCTATCGTCTGCCGGAGCATACTCGTAAGCCTTGAGGGAGTATTCTAAGGCTTTATCATACTCCTCTCTGGCTGTATAGACAGCAGATATGTTATTACAGACCCTGGCCGGATTAACTTCATACTGCAAAGCCTGCTGAAAATATGACAGAGCACTGTCATAATCCTGCATCGTTACGTAAACTGTTCCAATATTATTCAGACAATCACCTAAAATACTGCTATTATCGATCTCTCTGCACAGTTTCAGGCATTCCAGATAATGATCCAGTGATTTACCGTATTCGTTGAGGTAATTATAATTCAGGCCCAGATAATAATGAGCATCTGCCAGTTGCTCCGGATCATCGATGCTCTCTGCAAGAGATCTTGCCAGCTCGGCATATTTCAAACCCTCCCGGTAATTACCTTCAGACCATTGCTGGCTCGCTATCTTAGATAAAAGCTGTAACCGGTCATTGATATCACGAGAATTGTCGAGTCTGTATAGCAACTCTTTTACATTGCTTTGTTGTTCAGACACGGTTCTGACCTCCCATTTAAAACAATGAAATGCCAGCTACCCGCCTTAATATGTCAAGTAATTTGAAAATTTATCTCTCCGATCGGTTCCCGTAAAACACCTCAGGTTCTAACCACCTGCTTACCCGGAAATAGCCGGTTGATACTATCACAGAGGATTTGCCAAATATTATATCATTTTTATATGGAAAGAGTGTTGACCATCCATATCGCCTGTTCATTTTGGATAACTAAAAGTGGAGAAATTAGCTTATCACAGGTCTGCTATAAGCCATAAAACAATATCCACTAATATCTTATGGTCGTCTTACCCCCTTTGGCACCTTTCTTGCAATTAAGAGGACCAAGAGGGATTAGATAAAGAAAACCAGCAGCAACGAAACAGCTGCTAACATTAATTAAGCGTAAAAGATTAGTAAACGATAGGAGGTTAACTAATATGAAGACTCAGAACTTGATTTTGATAGTTGGTATAATCCTTGCCCTGAGTTCCCTGTATGGTAACTGGGAAGGTTATTTACCTACTTATGTGGTACATACTTTGTACGAAGATGGTGATTATTTGTGGCTCGGTACAACAGGCGGTATTATTCATTATAATATCCATACCGAGGAGAAGACCTACTACAATACTCTGAATACCGGTCTCCACACGGTAAAGATAACTGCTCTGACCAAAGACCAGCAGGGGAATTTATGGGTTGCTTCTACCTTTGATAACTACCGGGTGACAGGTTATGACTTCGATTTTGAGGCTCCGACGCTACAAAGAGAATATTGGGCGGGGCTCTACAAATTCGCTACCGATGGTGCGTGGCATTTTTACAATTTCGAGAACACTCCGCTGGAATTCGATGTGATCCATGCCCTGGCCGTAGATAATGATAACAAACTCTGGATAGGAACGATTCACTATGGTATCTTTGTACATGACCTGAATGATGGAAGTTGGACAAACTATACCAAAGAAAACGCCGATATCGGGTCCAATCATATCAGATCGTTCTACGTCAGGGATAATGGCGAGGTCTGGGTTGGGCACTGGCCAGATGAAATCCTGGAGCCCAGGTATATTACTGAAGATCGCGACCCGGGAGAGATCCTCGAACCAATGCAGGATCGCTTCGATAAGCAATATAAATGGGAAGAACTTGTTTCTGATGGCGGGGGGATCTCCAGATATCATAACGGAGTCTGGACAAACTTTTTTGATCAGCTTCCCAAAGAACATCCCGAGTCCAGTACGGTACATGATATAACTGAAGATGCAAATGGTATACTCTGGTTTGCAGCCACGCTTGACGGTTTTCTCAGCTATGACGGTTATGAGTTCGAGCAGTATCTACTCCCTTATGAGCCTTATTTTGAGATGTCGGGAATGCCATTTGGGATCGATTTTGATCATGACGGCAATATCTGGCTGGGTACCAATATCGGCATTTATACCTATGATGGTGATGAACTGATCAGATATCATTCCGGTAACGGACTGAATCACGAGTACGCCATTACCATCATCCATACTGACTCTTTCAACAATGTCTGGATGGGTAGCGACTTTAAAGGGCTTTTCAAATATCACAACGGAACAATTACCGAAGCGGAGATCGATTCTGAAATAGCCTGCTATCCGATCAGATCTATTGAGGTTGATGCTTCCGGTAGGCTCTGGATCGGTGCCGGTGAAAATGTGCTCAATATGGGAACCGGTGGACTGTACAGCTTTGACGGAGATCAGTGGGATTTCTACGGTTGGGATCTCATCGATACCTGGCGTGTAAACGATATCTTTACCAGAGACGGTTACATCTATCTGGCAACCGGAGAGAACGGAGATGAAGGTGGTGCTGCCGTTTATGACGGGACTTCCTGGACGATACATAATTTTTCCACCAGTGATTATGTCCTATGGGCCGGTCATTCCATCACTGCCTGTGAAAACAGGATCTGGGTCGGTGTTGACGATACCAATGGCGGGCTATCCAGATATGAGAACGGGCAATGGACACTTTACACTTCGGCTAACAGCGGGTTGGCTACAAACAATGTCACTACTGTTGCTGTTGATCCACTGGACAATTCCGTCTGGGTAGGTTCCAGATTCGGACTCTACAACTTTGACGGCTCTAACTGGACTTACTATTTCTCTTTCATGTATCCTGAGTTGACCTATGATTATATCAACGATCTCTATTTTGACGACCAGAACACTCTCTGGGTCGCAATGGAGATGGGTCTGGCCAGTTATGACGGTGAGGTATGGCAGAACTACGATCACCTCTTACCGTATTTTGATGGATGGGGTACTGCACCGGTCTGGTCGGTTACCAAAGACGAGTATGACAGGGTCTGGATAGCATTTTTCGGTGGGGTGATGATGCTCGATCTCGATAACAACGAAGTAGAAACTTTTGATATGGCGAATTCACCGCTTCCGACTAACTTTATCCCCCAGGTTCGTTCGGACAGGAATGGTAAATTATGGATCAGGACCTGGTCCGATGGTCTCTATGCCTACGAATACGGACAGCATCTCTCCGTTCCGGATGACATTGTTGCTGATAACCAGTTACGTGCTTATAATTACCCGAATCCTTTCAATCCCACGACAAGCATTGTCTTTGATAACCCCCACCCCTCCAATATCTCGCTTGATATCTATAACGTCAGGGGACAGAAAGTCAAGACCCTCCTGGATCGAGAATACCTGGGCAAGGGTGTCCTGAACGTTATCTGGGATGGTTCCGACAGCAGGGGTAATTCTGTTTCTTCTGGGATCTACTTCTATACGATCTCCGATGATGAAGGGAGATATCGCATTATAAATAAAATGATGATGATTAAATAGGAGTTAAAAATGAAGAATATAAGGTTTAATCAGTTATTGTTAAGTATTGTTTTACTGCTTGCTGCTGCTTTCTGTTACTCGCTGACAGATCTGCAGCCGGAATTTGGAAACGCTTCCGGATACAGGAATTCCGTTCCGGAAATAGAACAGGTAAATTTGTCATATGATGTGGATGGCTGTTACATCTATATGAGTTGGCTTCCTTATGAAGAGGAGGATAACATCGGTTTCAATCTCTATCGTAATAATGAATTTCTCGACTATATCGAAAGGGAAACATATGCATGGGGCTACTATTACGCCGATTATGATGTTATTAATATGAACCAATACAGTTATTACCTGACTTTCGTCTATGATGACGGAGAGTCCGACCCTTCCGAGACTGTGGCAGTATGGGTTCTCTACCCACCCTATCCGATCACTGCCCTTCCCTATGGGGATCATGTAGTGATAACATGGGAAGCACCGGAAGAAGATACACGCCTGATCAACGGATACAATATCTATAAAAACTTCGAACTACTCAATCCCGAACCGGTCACTGAACTTGCATACATTGATTATGATGTAAACCAGGGGATGCTCTATAACTATTTAGTGACTGCCGTCTATGAAGATATGGGAGAATCTGCTGAATCTAACTGTTTCTATGTCATCGTAGAAGACAAAGTCGATCCACCTCAGAACATACTACATACAGTTGATATCGACGAAGTTATGCTCTCCTGGGAGCGTCCTGCAAATAACGGAAACTGGTATCGTTTTGACGATGATACTGTCGGAGGTGCCTACGTATCTGACAGCGGAGATTTTACAGCAGTGATCCATTATGATCTCATGGACCTCTTCAACTACAATAACTGGAGACTTGAGAGAATCAGTTTTGTTCCTCTATCAGATGAAGGGACATATACTTTTGAGTTATGGGAAAAATCTCCCTGGAGTCCTGATACATATGAGTTATGGACCCAGATAGAACTGGAAGATATAGTTCCGAATGAATGGAACACCGTTCCTGTTTCGGAATGGGATGGTCCTGTGATCGCAGGCGGTTATACTCAGTTCAGGATAGCTATCAGATGTGAAGGTGTTAATGCCGGCATTGCTTATGACGATAGCCCTAATATGCACGAACGTTCTGACTTGCTGATCATAGACGGTAATGAAACAAACCTCTCTGAACAGGGGATAGATGCAAACTGGAAGATCAGGGGATACATGTCTCCGCCACAACCTTTTGTGCCCGGAAATGGAATCGAGTTATTGGGATATAATCTTTATCGTGATGATGTGCTGATCACTCAGCTGGCTGAAATCAATGAACACTTCATTGAAACAGGTCTTGCCGATGGCGTGTATCAATATCATATGACTGCAGTTTACGAGATCGAGATCGGTTTTGATGTATATTACATTGAATTTGAATCGATGGAATCGGAGCTCGTAACGGTCTCGGTCGGCATCACAGGAGTAGAAAAGGATCCCGTACAGGAGATCGTCACCAATGATGTCATTCTCCATAACTATCCCAACCCCTTCAATCCTGATACGACGATTACTTTCAGCCTGAACAACCCTTCCAGAGTGCAGATCGATATCTATAACATTCAAGGCAGGAAAGTACGCTCTCTGGTAGCCGAAGAATTCTCTTCCGGTCTGCATCAGATCGTCTGGGATGGTACTGATGATTACAGAAAACCTGTCGGCAGTGGTGTTTACTTTTCCCGCATGACCACCAAAAAGAGCACCAGTACCAATAAGATGCTGCTACTTAAATAACGCAGTAAGAAGATAAATCTTGTTCTCATAAAATCCTCATGCAACGAGGTAAATGACCATCAGGGGGTTGGATTGTTCAACCCCTGTTTTTTTTAGAAGTAAGAATAATGTTGTGGAGTTGTGAAGTCCTGAAGTTGTGAAGTCCTGAAGTTTTGGAGTGCTGACGGTTAATGGAGTAATGGAGTGATGGGGTGATGAAGTGATGGGGTAATGAAGTAATGGGGTCACGATGTAATGAATAATGAATATCTGTCAAATTGGTAAAGTAAGGTGTTTGGTTACTTTGCTCCCAATGGACTTGCTTCGACTTCCTTCCGGTTTTTTTTCAGGGGTGGCAAGCTCCCGCTTGCCACAACCCTTGCTTTGCCCCGGCAGCTTGCTAATCCTCCCTCTGGTTTTTCACCTCAAAACTCCACAACGCTTTCCGGCACACCTCCTTTTCCGGCCTATTGTTTTCAGAATACTTAAGACACCGTCACCTCGGGAATATACTTCTACAGAATGACAACATCTGCTTTAGATAGAAACGAAAAGATGATCATGATGAAGAAGGTTAGTAAAGCAGTAATTAACAAAAGGGGCGGATTCAAGGTTCACTCTCCTTTGTTAATATACAAAGAAAATAATTAGATCTTGAATAGAAGTGATATTGCGTTAGCAACGCCAATTTCACAGTCTTCCTTGCCTTAAAAGCTGTCAACAATTCTGGCTCACCAATTTCAGTACACCTCAATATGAACATAGTATATCTTCCAATTTTCAAGTCAAAAAGACAGGAATCTTAGCTAATTAATTTAGTGATCTCGATACCTTGCCATCCAATTTGTTTGATCATGCCCAGTGTTAGGATTTCGTATTATGCTAACAAGATAATGTTTGAAATATAGCTCTTCCGGATAATCGAGACTACCAAAATTTTGCCATACAGTACGAGAATCGAAAATATGAATTACAATGTGTCCACGATCTCGATTCTTATATATTGAGTGAAGATTCTCTGCAAGCTCTAATACTTCTTCTTTCGTAGATTCTTCTGATACAAGTATTTCCATACCATTACCTCCAGCTGGGATTTTCCAACTTCTAAGTACTTGATATTCAATTATATCAGATTCATCTATTTCAAGAACCTCCGTATCTTCTGATTGACCTTGATTTATAATATAGCCAATCAAAAGCAAAAAGAGAACGATAACTGCGATAATTAAAATGATTTTCATAATTTCCTCCTTAGAATTTAGTTTATAAGATTAATTATTGCGGCAAGATGTCAACGGAATTTAAAATTACGTAGACATCTAATGTGATTTTTAATAAAAGGGATACATAATATATAGCACCTGACTTACAAGTTATAATATCAGTGTATCGAATGGTTTCTCGCAATCCCAAGCGGTAAGTAGTTTCTCTTCGAGTTCCAGTTAATCCTTGACTGTCAGAGGAGAAGTATTTCATTCAGGTCAGGGGTTGTTTGAACCCTATCATTGAAGTTGTTAAGAAGTTATAGAAAAAGGGAAAAGAGTGGGATATGATTGTTAAGAGCCGGGTGAGAGGTTCTATTAGCAGTACTGTTAGTTTGTTGCTGCTGGTGGTTTTGCTGCAGATGATGCCGTTGGCATTGGGAGCGACGGAACTGTTTTGCCACCTGCATGAAGAGAGGGGAGAGGCTGCTGAGGAAGCACCTACTTTTATCAGAGAGTTTCTCAGTTTTAGCGAATCGGGGGATTCTGTGATCCGGATCAGCAGGGTTGATCTTAATCGACTCTTTCAGCAGCGGGAAGGTTTTAGAGCTGGTCATGCTGTCTATTTTGAACTACCTGCGGGGGAGAGGCTGACCGGTTTCGTGGAGAGTTTCGTAGAAGATATCAACGGGACACTTACCCTGCGAGCGAGAATCGAAGGTTCGGAGTTCGGTTATATTCTGATCTCCCATTCAGAGGGGAGATATCTCGGAAGGATCAGTATTCCCGAAAGAGGGGAGTATTATCAATTGATGAGTTCCCGTGACCGTGAGCACTACCTTCTGCAGATAGACAAATCAAGGAAGGGGCATATCCAGCGGAGCGGGCCGATAATTCCACCGGCAGATACTAGTCCGCAACGAATGTCAGGCCGGAGAGAAGCAGGGCCGGATGACCTGGCAGTAATCGACCTGATGATCGTCTATACCCCTACAGCATACTCCTGGGCAGAAGTAAATTCCGGCGGGATAAATAACACTATAGCCCAGGCGATGAACATGGCTCAGATAACCCTCGATAACAGCCGGACCTCGATAATATTGAGACTCGTGCTCTCGCGGCAGGTTAATCATGGAGAATCACCAAACGGTTCGGTAGAACTTTTCAGGATAAGGTCTTCACCGGAAAGCCCCTGGCCGGAGCAGCATCAGGGTTACCAGGTGGCCGGGTATATGGACGAGATCCATCTCTGGCGTGACCAGTACGGAGCCGATCTCGTGGCTTACTTTGCCTTCGTCACGGATTGCAGCGGGATGGCCTTCCTGCTCCAGGATGTTAACGGACAGCCGGATTATGGTTTCTCCCTGACCAACATTCAGGCTGCAGCCTCATCCTACACCCATATCCACGAAATAGGGCATAACATGGGTGCCCATCACCACATAGAGCAGAATTTCCAACCGGGCTCGGGGATTTTTTACTATTCGTCCGGCTGGCGCTGGACCGGTTCTGACGGGAATCATTACTGCAGTGTAATGACCTACGAATCAAGCCAGTATTTCTCTGATAATATCGACCACGTAAACGTGCCCTATTTTTCCAATCCCGATGTCCTGCATTTCGGAGTGGAAACCGGTCATCCTGTCTATGCCGATAATGCCAGAACCCTGAGGGAGACGAAACACGTCGTGGCCTCATACAGAGGTATTGAAGATCAGTATGCCCCCCTGATCAGGAACTATCCCAACCCCTTCAACGAGACGACGACCATCTCCTTTCTGGTGAGCGAACAGGGTAGGGTGAAGATCGATATCTTTAATATAAAAGGCCAGTTAGTAACGACCTTGCTAAACGAAGAGATCGATGCGGGAATGCATACAGCCAGCTGGGACGGCAGAGACGCAGGGGGGAGAATACAGGCGAGCGGGCTCTATATCTACCGGGTGAAAGATCCGGAGAATATCAGAACCCGTAAGATGATGCTGTTGAAGTGAAAAGTTGCTCTATTTATGGGTATAATCTTCAAGAGGGGAAACCGATTTGTAATCATTTTGTCAGGGGCTATGCTATTGCAGATCTAGTGATCATTAAAAATGAAGAGGCTCTTACGCCTATCAGAGGAGAATTATGAGAAAGATTGCATATATTGGAACTTATCCCCCGCGGCAATGCGGGATCGGCACGTTCACTAACAATTTGCTGATGGCAATCGGTAAGAATATTGATAGTGAAAAACCAACCGATCATTCTTTAGTAGTCGCTATTAATGACTATGATATTGATTATGATTACCCTCCTGAAGTTAAATATACTGTCCGACAGGGCCATCAACGCGATTATGTCGAAGCAGCCGAGTTCATTAATTATAACAAGACGGAATTGTGCATACTGCAGCACGAATTTGGCATCTTCGGTGGTGAAATGGGTGTTTACATCTTACCACTTATACGTAAGCTGGAAGTACCGCTTATGGTGACTTTCCACACCATTCTCAAAGATCCCAGTACTACGCAAAAATCAATTGTACAGCAGATATCCGAAAAAGCCTCAAAGGTTATTGTTATGAGCAATAAAGCCATAGAATTATTGCAATCCGTGTATGGCATCAAAGAAGAGAAATTGATCTTAATACCACACGGTGTCCCAGTTTATAGGATACCGCCCACTGACATTATCAGAAAGAAATTGAAGTTTGAAGATCGCAAAGTGCTCTTCACTTTCGGATTGATCAGCCGTAACAAAGGTATTGAAACAGTTATTAAGGCACTTCCGGAAGTCGTGGAAAAACATCCTGAATTACTATATCTAGTAGTTGGTAATACGCATCCTAATGTCTTAAAGGATCAGGGTGAAGAGTATCGCAATTATCTGATCCAATTGATCAGGGAATATGATCTAGGTAATCATGTCTCCCTACAGAGACAATTTCTGGATGAGCAGACTCTCTTTGAATATCTTACCGCTACCGATGTCTATGTAACACCTTATCATAATGAAGAGCAAATCACTAGCGGTACCCTCTCTTACGCCGTTGGAGCTGGAACAGCTATTGTTTCCACCCCTTATTGGCATGCTCAGGAGCTTTTAGCCGAAGGAAGGGGTATTTTATTCGGTTTCAAAAATTCAGAGCAATTAGCGGATATATTAACAGATCTTTTCAATCATCCTGAACAGCTTCAAAAACTGAGGCAGAAAACATATAATTACGGCAGAAAGTTGAGTTGGCCTCTTGTAGGTAATCAATATCTCAAATTAGCGAAAAAGATCCAGCGTTCTTTCATCAAAGAAGAGATAGAACATTTTATCATAGAACCCACCCTGCTACCCGATTTCAGTTTACAGCATATCAAACGTTTGACTGACGATACAGGGATACTCCAGCATTCTCTGTTTGGTGTACCGAATTTAAAAGAGGGTTATTGTCTTGATGATAATGCCCGTGCTTTGATTTTAGCGGTTATGGCATATCAAGTGAAATTTAATCCGATTACACAGGAATTAATATTGATATATCTCAGTTTTGTCCATTATATGCAAAACGATGACGGGACTTTCAGAAATTTTCTGTCTTATAACCGGCAATATCTCGATAAGAAAGGTTCCGAAGATTCATTCGGACGTGCTATGTGGGCTTTAGGTTACCTGATAGATCGCTCACCTAACAATTCTTACAGGCAGTTTGCCCAGGATATTTTCAGGAAAGCGAAACCAAATTTTACCACTCTGAAATATCAGCGGGGAATAGCCAATACAATGATCGGAGTTTGTTACTACTTGAATCAATATCCGGATGATCAGGAAATGCTCAACATATTGGATCAGCTAACCGGGAAACTGCTGGAGTTTTATGAAAAGAATTCCACAGAAGATTGGAAATGGTTCGAGGATGTTATGACCTATGATAACGGCATTCTCCCGCTTGCTCTGTTCCATTCCACCAGGATAACCGCTGACGACAGAACGCTTGTGGTTGCTCAGGAATCTATGAAGTTTCTGGAATCCTACACCCTGCAACATGGTTATCTGACACCAGTCGGGAATGAAGGCTGGTTCAGAAGAGGGGGTAAATGTCCACTTTATGGTCAGCAGTCAGTAGATGTCATGGCTTTTGTTCTCCTTTATCATCAAGTATATCTCTCCACAGAAAATAAAGAGTATCTGGAAAAAATGTTCCTGGCTCACCTCTGGTATTTAGGCGAAAACTCTCAACGTTTGTCCGTTTATGATTACGAAACAAATAGTTGTTTTGACGGACTTGAATCTCACGGCTTGAATTTAAACCAGGGTGCCGAAAGTATAATTGCCTATCTTATCTCACATCTGACTGTCTTAAAAGCTATTGAATTAGAACACAGGCACAATACAAAAGAGGGATCATGAATCTGATCAAGCGATATAAAGGCAACCCCATTCTTACCAGGGATGATATCCCTTATCCTGTGGCTACTGTTCATAATGCTGCTGTTGTCAAATATAACAAGCAATATATCATGCTGTTCAGAGCCCATAAACACAACGGACGTTCTGTTCTCGGGATAGCACGTAGTGATAACGGCTACAAGTTTAGAGCTGACCCTGAACCTTTCATGGTACCTGCTTCTCAGGGGTATTTTGCTCAATACGAAGAATACGGAGTAGAAGATCCCCGTATTACATTCATCGACGGTGAGTATCTCATTACCTATAGTGCCTATTCCCGCTATGGGGTGCGTATTGGTTTAGCTCAAACAACTGATTTTATCAAGCTGAAACGTTTATCAATGATTACTCAGGCTGATTATCGCAATGCTGTAATATTTCCAGAAAAATTCAACGGTTTGTATGCCCGATTGGACCGTCCACATTCCGGCATATTACCCTGGTCGATCTGGATATCTTATTCCCCTGATTTGATACATTGGGGAGAGAGCAGGCTGATTATGAAACCACTGCCTTACCATTGGGATGAGATGAAAATAGGACCCGGAGCGACCCCATTCAAGACTGAAAAAGGGTGGTTGCATATCTATCACGGAGTTTTCTCTACCATGGACGGGGGAGTCTATCGGTTAGGGGTTGCTCTGCACAGCCTGGAGGATCCAGCAAAGGTAATTGGGGTGGCTGATGACTGGATCTTACAACCCGAAGAGATCTATGAGATTACGGGATATGTCCATAATGTCGTCTTTTGTTGTGCTGCCGTTCCGGAAGAAGACCACACGGTCAAGATTTACTGGGGTGGTGCAGACAAGGTAATGTGTATGGGAGAGGCTCAGATATCAGATCTGGTTGAGCTCTGTTTAACCCGTTCCCGTCCTGCTCTATAATACTGACAAGATGATGAAACTCGCCGTATTAGCACCCGTTGCCTGGCGTACACCACCTGTTCATTACGGGCCATGGGAGCAGATTGCTTACAATATCGCCGAGGGTGCTCACTTTCTGGGGATTGATGTCACCCTCTTTGCCACCGCAGATTCATTCTGCTCCGGTAAGCTGCAGCATATCTGTCCCAAAGGTTATGAAGAAGATAAAAACATAGACCCTAAAGTTGCTGAGTGTATGCATATCAGCTATCTGATGGAGCAGGCAGATAAATTTGACCTGATCCACAATAACTTCGATTTCCTCCCCTTAACCTATAGCAGACTGATCAAAACTCCGATTTTGACGACTATTCACGGCTTCTCCTCACCGAAGATCATCCCCGTATATAAACGGTATAACGACATCGTTAACTATGTTTCCATAAGCAATGCAGATCGTTCCGGGGAGCTGGACTATATTGCCACTGTTTATAATGGCATAGACAGAAAACAATTCACTTTCCACGATAAACCTGAAGATTATCTACTGTTCTTTGGCCGTATCCATCACGATAAGGGAACTTACGAAGCGATAGAGATAGCAAAACAAGCTCGAAGGAAGCTGATCATTGCCGGTATAATTCAGGATAAAGAATACTTTAAGCAGAAGGTAGAACCCTATATAGATCAGGAACAAATAGTCTTTGCCGGTAGTGCTGAGCCCGAAAAAAGGGATAAACTGTTGAGAGAAGCCTGTGCTCTTTTGCATCCCATAAATTTCTTCGAACCTTTCGGCTTGAGTGTGGCAGAATCATTGTTCTGCGGTACACCGGTAATAGCGTTCAATAAAGGTTCGATGCCGGAACTGGTCATAGACGGTGTTAATGGTTTTTTAGTAGATAACGTCCCTGAAGCGGTAGAAAAAATCAGAGATATTCCGCATATAGACCGAAGTCAATGCCGTGTTTTAGCAGAAGAGAGGTTCAGCCTGGAAAAGATGTCAGCTGATTATTATCAGGTCTATAAGCAAATACTGAATATTTAACCAAAACTCAGCAGCTCAACTTTCCCGGGTCCCGGCTCTTGATAGACATGCGTCTGCCCGGAAAAGTCGTTCAAGCAGGTGTAACACCACGTATCGAAGTGTTTAACGCATTGTTGAGATAACTACTACCCTGATATACAGCAGGCCTGAAACGTCGCTTCATCAGGCGGGTGGCAGGAGGAATATGAGTTTACTTCAATCTTTTCAGCAACTCTTTCAAATCCACAAATGCCAGCGATGAATATGTATCCGACATACCGTAAGGTATGACAAGAGTATCACCATTAACAAAACTTCCACAGGAATATACCACATTGGGGACCAAACCATCCCGTTCATTTTCATTTGAAATCAACAACGGTTCGGATAGACGGCCGATCTCCTTTGTAGGATCTTCTAAATCAAGCAGGCTGGCACTTAGATCGTATTGCCGCATAGGACCCACCCCATGGGTTATAATCAACCACCCTTCTGGAGTTTCAATCGGAGAGCCGCAATTCCCTAATTGAATGAATTCCCAGTAATGTTTAGGGGATTGTATCTTGATAGGGTCATCCCATATATTTATTATATCCGAGAATCCGATGTAGCTGTTAATTCCGTCGATTCTCGACAACATCGCATACTTACCTTTGATCTTACGGGGGAATATCGCCATATTCTTGTTCTGTGCCCCGCTGCCATGCAAAGGTCTGATCGTAAAATGATAAAAATCTCTAGTCTCGATCAGTTTCGGGAGTATCGTATGTCCGTCATAGGCTGTATATGTCGCGTAATAGATCGTAGAGCCATCTTCTTCCCTGAATTTTACAAACCGGGCATCTTCTATTCCTTGCCTTTCCGTGAAAGATATGGGAAATATTACTCGTTCGGAGATATCTGTATCTCTGGAAAAGACGATCTCGTAATGAGAATCTGCCAGCCAGACAATCTCGTTTATAGCCCGTTTCTTACTTGAGCTGAAACTGTTGTTTTTCTCTAAAATCTCAGAAACGGCACCTAAAAGCTCCCCGTAAATAAAACGGTCATTTAATCTATCCATCACTAATGATATATACTCTTTCGATACCTTCATCTCTGTCAATTTGTTGATGAATTCCGTTTTTGTGTATTCATGACGCTTAATTATTTCCGCCTCATCTATATATCTGTTGGCTATCAGGAAATGAAGATCACCGTTCTTATCTATTACTCCCGAACGAAAAGCAATGGATGAAAGATGACCCTCTCCCATTGCCCGGAAACTCATAATTACTCTTTTGCTTCCTTCTTCCAGACCGGTCTGATCGGGAGATTCCACTATAGAAGGATTAAAAAAAGCTGTTGATTCAATTGAATATTCCTTGGAAAAAAAGGAGCCGATCAAGAGCTTTTTGGTCATAGAAAGCTCATCTAAGCATATATCACCCCTTTCCGCAATGTTACTGGCTTTTTCATAATTAGACATAAACTGTTTCGTTAAGTTACGGTGTCTTCTGGCATATTCTCGCAAGGTGGCTTCATTAGCCTGTTTTGCTTCTTGCTCGCTCATAGAGATGATTTTATTGATCAGGGCAACAGAACGCTCAAATCCATTATCATAATAAAGAATTATAACTCTGCGAAAGTCGGGTTCAAACCTGACAGGTTTTCTAATGACAGGAATACGCATTATCCATCCTCCTTCAGTTCTTTTCAATAACTGAGATAATATTTATCTCTGCACGGCTCTCCATAAGTCAAGGTTTTTGTTGTTCTCGAAAGCTCCATGGTTTCATATACTACAACATACCTCTTCTATTCCTAAGATACAGGATGTATCCAGTCGAGATGCCAATTTATCAGCAATTCATCTCTTTCTCAGGTGTTTTTGCTGCAGATGGTATCTATAGGATTGGGAGAGACGGAACTGTTTTCAAACTGCGGGTAGAGAGGAGAGAGGTTGCTTAGGCAATACTCCCTTTATCAGAGAGCTTCTTAGTTATAGATACAGTGAGGATGCGGCTGTAAGATACGGCAGGGTCGATCTCAATCCTCTGTTTCTGCAGCGGGAAGGTTTCAGAGCAGGTCAGGAGATCTATCTCGAACGGCAGAGATGAAGGGGGGCGTATACAATCGAGCGGGCTATATTTTTAACGGGTGAAAAGACTGGATAAGAGCAGAACCTGTAAGATAATGCTGTTGAAACGATGAGCTTCTTCCCCAGTTATCTTCGATATAGTTAGCTCATTAAAGAGAAATGATCATTTCAGGAGTAGCATCTTCCTGACTTCCTCAAGCTCCGGAGTAATCATCCTGGAGAAATAGACACCGGAGGTGGCCGGCCTTCCCTGATCGTTTTTCCCGTCCCAGACGACCTGATGTTTGCCGGCGGGGTGGGGAGCAGCAGGAATGAGTGTCCTGACGAGCTGTCCCCGGATATTATAGACTTTCAAAGCTAATTCTTCGACATCTTCTTTCAGGCTGTATTCGATAATTGTCTCCGGATTGAAGGGGTTGGGGTAATTACCAAGCAGTTCTGTTCTGAAGGGTAAAATCTCAGGTTCGGAAGAGCTTGAGGATGGGGTAGCCAGTACTCGGTTGGAAGGCCCGGATTCTCCCTCATCATACAGTGCCGTGACATGGTATCTGTAGGTGACATCGTTGATAACATCGGTATCAAGATACTCGGTGACAACGAGTAATTCTTCATTGATCTGCTCATCGTCACGATAGACATTATAACCGAGAAGGGTTCGCAGGCTGTCAGGCGGCTCGTGCCAGTTAAGGGTTACGATCTCATCACCGGGGCTGGCAGAGAGAGAGGCGGGGGGTATGAACTCGAAATAGAAAGTCTGCCAGCTCAGATAGGGGTAGCCGTCATTATGGAACATATAGATATCTTCCACCCAGATATTCTCGAAATCCCAGTTGACATATACATCGTCGGCATAGGGATAGGTCATCTCTTCGGTAATCCAGCCGTACGAGAAACCGGTCGTCTCTATGTTGTTATAACAGAAGTAGCGGTATGAAACTTCATTGCCACCTCCGATTATTGCTCCTGAAGATTGGTCTGTAGCGGTTATTGCACCAGTAACATAAGAGTACCAGAAAGAAGTTTCCCAGGCCGTTCCTGCAACTCCACCGATTCCGTTAAAACCGGAAACTTCTGCATGTGTGTACAGATTATTAGTATATGACCAACAGATATAACCCATTATCCCACCAATAGTGAAATGCCCGGATACTGAGCCTCTCGTATAACACTTTGATACTTCCATGGAGATATTAAAACCTGAAAGACCACCGACATACATATGTCCGCTTACATCCCCTTCCACGAAACAGTTTTCGATCAACACATCTGATGCCTGTCCGACAAGGCCTCCGACCTCCTCATCTCCGCTAACGGTCAGATTTGTCAGGCCCAGGTTTCTTATCGTACCGCAACAGGCACTGGCAAAGAGCCCAACTGCCGATTCGTCGGGACGATTGATATGGAGTCCGTCTATCTTATGATCCTGACCGTCGTAATGACCCATAAAGGTATATGTTCTATTCCTGTTCGCTGGCAAGAATCCCTTATTATCTAACGGTATCCCAAAATCGCAATACTCTCCTATCGGTTCCCAGCCCTCTCCGTCAAACCAGTTGATGGTTTCCGAAGCATCGATATCGGCAGTCTGTATAAAATATAGGCTTTCAGTCAGATTGCTCGATTGATAAACTGACAACCAATAGAGATTCTCCAGAGTAGCTATCTGATAAGGATTGGCCTCTGTCCCGTCTCCGGCTGCCGGCGGAATGGCTGTTTGTGCAGTGAGGGTTACGGCTAAAACAGTTAAGAGAATAATCACACTTCCTGTTCTCATTGTTTCCTCCCGAAAATTGTTATCATTACAGATAAAATATCCCCGATCTGTCTGATTTCCCTGCGTCACTTTGTTTGCCGTGAACATTCAATAAGTAATTCTCTATGTTGAGTTTCTGCCCGAGTGCTTTTCAGACAAGATTTCCTATGCCCAATAACTTGTATAATGTGAAGCAATAAAATGTCAAGGATTATATAATACAAGTGCGGAGTTGTTCGTATTTTGTCAGTAATATTATCATTGGTATATGATATAATAAGAAGAGGAAGCAGATTAACAGATTACTTGCTAAAAGAAACAGAGTATTCAGAAGATGGCTTTGACGAGGATATCCGGTTCCAGGCGGTGTTTAGCACCCTTTCCTTCGAAGAAGCCGTGATTTCTTATCATGGAGATATTTAGGGGTGTCCAGCAGACCTGCAGGTTGTTCTGTTTGTTCTTGAGGGTGACCTGTCCTTTGGCAATGAGCCCCCTGTCCATAAAGGGGGAGACGATCTTGCCTCTTTCGGTAACATAGCGGACGATATAGAACTCATCGATAACTGCCTCTTCATCGTTATTGAGCAGGGCCTTATCGGTGAAATACTGCATTCGATCTGCGATTTCCTCTCTTGTGATATTCAAATGTTTCAGTTTTTCCAGGTCTTCTGTGATGATCTCGTGGTAATGCCTTTTATCCTTACCCAGGAAGCCTTCCAGGGTTACTACCCCTGGTTGTAGTCTCTCCTGGATGTTTTTCTCTTCTGGTGTCTGTTTCATCTTAACCTCTCATTTTCTGGTGGTCAGTGCTATCGGCGGTAATTTCCTATCAACCGAAACTGTCGTAATAGATCTTTTTCATACCGAGTTCCCTCATCTTCTTTTCTGTAGTAGCAATGAGTGCCGGGCTGCCGCAGAGGTAACCTTCGGTATTCTTGGGGTCTCTGACGTATTCATCGAGCAGTGGTGGAATATATCCTGTGAGACCCTGCCAGCCGGAATTCTCTTCAGGTTGCGACAGTACAGGAATAAAGGTGAAATCGGCCAGTGTCTTCTCGTACTCTTTCATCTCCTCGACGAGAAAGAGGTCCTTTTTAGTCCGGGCACCGAAGAAATAGACAATATGCCGTTCAGACTTCTTCAGTGCGAGGTCCTCCAGTATCCCCTTGAAGGGTGCCATCCCTGAGCCACCGGCAACAAAGATCATGTCGGCCTTTGTATCCCGGATGAAGAATTCTCCGTAGGGGCCGGTGAGATAGAGTTGATCACCCTCTTTCAGATAATCGTGGGTAAAGGTGGTCATAATCCCATCGGGAACGCGGCGGACGATCAATTCCACCTGATCGTTGCGATTCGGGCTGTTGGCCATGGAATAGGCGCGGGAGACAACCTGTTTCGATCTGGGATATTTTCTGGATTGTAACTGGATGTACTGCCCGGCCTGGAAATCTATCCTGTCGGGATCCTGCAGCTTGATGATGATCCCCTTGGTATCGTATGTATAATCGAAGATCTTATCGACTGATCCCTGGAATTTTCTGATGGAGAAGAGTGCTTCTGGTATGGTAATGAATATATCTTTTTTAACTTTTACCTGACAGGAGAGCCTTACCCCTTTTTCGATCTCCTCAGAGTCGAGATACGGTTTCTCTGTGGGAAGCAGAGGTCCGCCCCCCTCTTTTACCGTCACTTTACAGAGGCCGCAGGTTCCTCTGCCTCCACAGGCGGAAGGGATGAAGACATCATTCTCCCCGAGCGAATTGAGCAGGGAATTACCACCTTTAACGGTGATGTTCCGCTTGCCGTTTATATCGATACGGCAGTCTCCGTAATTGGCCAGGAAATAATCGGCCAGCACGAGCAGCAGGGCTAAAAAGCCGCCGATACCAGCCAGGATAATGATATTGTTGAGTACTACTACTATCATTCTTCTCTCCTGCCCTTACTGGATGATAGCCACCCCGGAGAATCCGATGAAGGCCAGGGCCATTATGCCGGTGATGATCAGGCTGATAGCAGCGTTGTTCATACCCCTGGGGAGATATTTCTCTTTCAGCCTGTTGCGGATTCCGGCGAGGGCAAGGATTGCTACAAGCCAGCCGATCCCGCTGCCGGCACCATAAGCAACGGATTGGGTGAAGCTGTATTGCCTGATAACGAGGAAGAGCGAAACACCCAGTATGGCGCAATTCACGGTAATAAGGGGTAGAAAAATGCCCAGTGTATAGTAGAGAACCGGTGAGAAACGCTCGATAATGATCTCGGTGAGCTGGACGAAAGCTGCAATAACGATGATGAAGATTATGTACTGCAGATAGACAAGATCGAGCGGTACGAGGAGATAATGATAGATCAGATAGTTGATTCCCGAGGTAAAGGTCAGGACGAAAAATACTGCCATTCCCAGTCCGATAGACGATGTAATCTCTTTGGAAACAGAGAGATAGGAACACATTCCCAGGAAATAGACCAGCAGAATATTGTTGGTAAATATGGCAGCGAGCAGGATAACGAGCGGATTGATATCCATTTTATTTTCCTTCTGACGGTTTGGTATAATAGCGGTAATTGATGAACCAGATGAGCAATCCGAGCACGAAGAAGGCACTCGGAGCCATGACCATGATTGACCAGGAGACCCACCAGTCACCGAGGATAGTGAAACCGAAGAGCGACCCGAAGCCCATCAATTCACGGATAAAAGCTATCAATAACAGAACGAAAGTATAACCTATCCCGGCAGCTACTCCGTCGATCAGAGAGTTGAAGGGGTTGTTCTTCTGGGCGAAGGCTTCGGCGCGGCCCATTATGATACAGTTCGTGATGATCAATCCGACATAGGGGCCTAACGCTCTGCTCATATCGGGATAGAATGCTTTGAGAAAGATATCGACAATGATAACATAGGAGGCGATGACCAGGGTCTGGACCATCATCCTCACGCGGCGGGGGGTATAGTTCCTGATCAGGGAAATAGTGAAACTGGAGAGGGCGAGGGTGAAGATCACTCCCAGGCCCATGACGAGGCTGTTGATCATCAGATTGGTAACAGCCAGGGCCGAACAGATTCCCAATACCTGTTTCCAGATAGGATTGTCGGCCAGTACTCCGTTAAAAAATATCTCATTCTTCTTCATCGTCGGCCTCTACTATAGAACGGACATTCCGTAATTTGCTATAGATGATAGATACTACAGCTCTGCTCGAGGAGGTGGCACCAGTGATCTGATTGATCTCAAAATCGCCGGTGGGTTCATTTTCGGGGATCATCCCGAACTGAACGATCTCTCCGTTTTGTCTGAATTCTTTGCCGGAGAACTGCTTCAGGAAGGCAGGCTCGGTGATACGGCCGCCCAGCCCCGGGGTCTCATTCTGGTCGAGAATGTAGAAGGCGAGGATATGCTCAAAATCGTTATCGACGCCCAGCAGCCCGGATATGGTTCCCCAGAGCCCGCTACCCTCAGCGGGGAAGCAGTAACCCAGGGTTAAAGTGTCGTCTATGGCAACATAATAGGTTAACCCATCCCTGGTTCGTTCGACGATATACTGGTCATAGGAAGCTTGTACATTTTCCAGGGGCAGGTCGAACAGGGAAAGTATCGCCTCCTGCAGGCGGAGTTCCTGAAACTCTTTGATCCGTTCCGAGGTGGAATGATAGAAGAGAGCCAGGATAGTGCCGAAAAAGAGGGCAACGATGATCATGAAGACTACCGGATAGATACGGGTTTCACTGAAATCGATCTTCTCTTTTGCCACGCTTAACCTCTCAGGTACTCTTAGTGGTTCTGGGACGGCGGTAGGTTATCCCGTATTCGATGATTGGCATAAAGGAATTGGCCAGGAGCAGGGCAAACATAAATCCTTCACTCCAGAGAGCGAATTTACGAATGAATACAGTCAGGAAGCCGACGAGCAGGCCGAAAATCCAGATCGCATATCTGTTTTTGGGCATGGAGATGGGATCGGTAACCATAAAAACGATACCGAACATCACACCTCCGGAAAGGAGATGATATAGAGGATTCTCGCCGGTATAGAAGATCAGTGAAAAGAGCAGAAAACTCAGGAGCGTCGAGAGCATAGCCTGCCATTTAGCTGTTTTAGTCAGGATGAGATATAACCCACCTAAAATTATCAGCAGGGCAGAAGTCTCTCCTATAGAGCCGGGTATCTGGCCGTAAAAGAGTTGCAGGAAGGAAACTCCGTTCTCCGTGACGAGCGGGCTGGCTGAAGTCAGGGCGTCGTGGTTGGTATAAGCAGCAAATCCACCCGGCAGGGAGGTGAAAGGGTTGAGCCATCTGACAGTCATTTGATTGGCGAAAGTGACATAGAGGAACGTTCTGCCGACTATTGCCGGGTTGAAGACGTTCATGCCAAATCCACCGAAGATCATCTTACCGAAAACTATAGCGATTATGCCACCGACTGCTGCCATCCAGAGCGGTAGCGTAGGGGGGAGGATCAGTCCGAGAATAGTACCTGTGACAAAAACAGCAGAAGTTACCTTGCTGCCCGGCTTTTTTCGGACAAAAATATATTCACTGCAGAAGGCAGCCAGATTGGTCACGGCAATAACAGCCAGAACGCGCCATCCGAAGAGGAAAATTGCATAGAGTGTTATCGGTATCAAAGCATAAAGAACTCTGAGCATTACAGGTTGTTTCAATATCTGCACTTTCATATTACTTCTCCAGTCTCCGGATCGAACTACTTACTGTTAATATTATGCTTTTTATCAGAACTGTTAGTCCCCTGTCAATCTTTTTCCAGAATGGTAGATCATCAACCCTCTGGAGAATAGAAAGAGCAGGGAATTGTTTCCCTGCTCACTCGTAAAGACTGTATTGGTTAAGACTGGTATCGTTACTTCAGGATCATCATTTTTTTTGTTGAGGTATATCTGCCTGATTTCATACGGTAGAGGTAGATACCGCTTCCTACTTTCCTGCCCTGCTTATCTTTGCCAGTCCAGATTGCTGAGTATTCGCCTGGAGAATGACGCTCATCTACAAGAGTTGCTAAATGCTGGCCGGTAATATTGAAGATCTCGATCTTGACTTCCGCTTCCCGATCCAGAGAGTAATGTATCGTGGTTTCCGGGTTAAAGGGGTTAGGATAGTTGCCGTGCAGGTCAGTAGTTAGTGGAATGCTGATCTCATCTTCATCTACTGAGGTAGTTATCTCAATCTCAATTTCCAGAATATTGGTTTCACCAACAGAGAAAATGCCTACAACACTGTATATGTATGTTCCCGGAGTGACTACTTCGTCGCTGTAGGACATTTCTGTAACTCCTTCGGCAATGATCTCATCATTCCGATTGATTGTGAAGCCGAAAAATTCTCTTTCAGTTGAATTTCTGTCTGGTCCTGGAATCTTCAGCTCCTGAACGGTTTTTATCAAAGATTCGAGCCATTCCCAACTCAGTTGTAACTCATTGCCAATAAGCAGTGCTTCCAGATTGGTGATCTGGGGGATGGGGACATCAATCTCGGTCTCCAGGGTGTTGGTTGCACCATCACTGAAATAACCGGTTACACTGTAGCTCGTAAAGCCGGGTAAAACGGATTCATCTATATAACCGGTCTGCATGACACCTTCAGCAATCACTTCACTGTTGCGAATAATGGTGAAACCGAGAAAACTCCTGTCTTGTAATGTGGATTCAAGCTCATCCGCTACCATTTCTCTCTCAAGTCTGTTATCGGGTATTACCCATTGCCAGGAGAGTTGCACATTACGTCCTGTCATTACAGCCTTCAGATTTTCTATCTCATCAGTAACGATCTGGATCTCGGTATAGAGCATGTCTGTATTACCATTGGTGAATGTTCCAATGACGGTATAATTGTAGGTTCCGGGCGATAACGCTTCATCCGTGTAAGTCAAGTCCATAACCTCTTCGGCTAACACCGCTCCATTACGGGTAATCGAGAAACCGAGCAGATCACGGTTACTTCTTCCCTGATAATTTTTTCCTGTTACTGCTCCTCTATTGAACCATTCCCAGGAGAGATGGACATCCATACCATCCAGAGTTGCCTGAAAATTGGTAATATTGGGGAAAATTTCTTCGTATTCAACCGGGTTGGAAAATTCGGGTTCAGAGATAACATTATTGGTATATAGCGAGCGAACAGCATAACCGTAAGTACCGTTGACTAAAGCTGTAATACCTGTATCAGAATAGTATGGCGTCTCTATCGTTGCCAGTTCTGTCCAGCTGTTTTCGTTCTCCAGTTCCTCATAAGGGAAACGATACACGATAAAAGCTTCCAGAAGTCTGACATCATTCTGAGTTGTGAGGGAAGGGGGTTGCCAGTTCAGATCAACAGCGCTATGATCTGGATTAAGAGCAGCAACGATATTACCTGGTGGATAGGCGATCTCATTAACGATAATGGCTCCTAGGTCAAGATCATCTTCTCCCACTGTCAGTTCACCATTATAGGGAGCATAGCCGGAAGCATTGACAGTTATGTAATAGGTCTGTCCACAATACACACCGGATATAGAGAAGAGGCCATTGGTACCCGATACGGTATCATAGGTATTATATCCCGAGAAGCTGACCGTAGCTCCAACCAGCCCGATATCGGGGTAATCACTTCCCACAACCTGCCCCGAGACAGTGATGATATCGAGTTCTTCCAGGTAGTAGTTGATAGTAGTAGTCTGGTTCTCTTCGATCAGAACGTCCTCCAGGATAACCAGGTCGTATCCGACAAGGTGTGCACTCACGTCATAAGTTCCAGTGGGAACTCCAGAGAGAGAAAAATAACCGCTGGTATTGGTCGTGGTTTGGAAATTGGTATTGAGAATCGTTATCGTGGTACCGGAAAGAGGATTACTGTTGGCCAGATCATAAACATAACCGTTTAGAGAACCTGTAGTTCCCTCTATACCGACGTGATATATTCGCCAGTAATTGATATTCCAGGTGCTTGCTCCGAAGGAACGAAATCTGATACGTCCTGTCTGATTCTGATAATCGTTGAGCGGAATTGTCAGTAACTCTCCTCCGGAAGAACCCCAATCGGATCCGCTGTGTGTCCAGAGGACATTGACCTGGTCACCGACAAGCAGGGCGATCTCGAAAGCTTCATTCTGATATGAGAAGTAGTTTACCCACTGGGTAATGTGAAGATCACCGGCATTTTCCGGAATATATATCTCGGGTGAGGTTGCTGAGAGGTCATAGTTTTCTATGGTAGGTGAGTAATAGAGTTCCATATATCCACCGGAGAATGACCAGTTAGCCTGCAAGTCCCATCCGGCAGGTGCAGTGGTAAAATCCTCTTCCCAGATATAGGTCTGAGCACTGATATTCAGAGACGTCATCAGTAATAAAAATGTAAGGAAAGTAATGTCTAAGTATCTCATTAAATTCTCTCCAGGGTGAATGATTATTATAATAAAAGCAGCAGGCTTCTCATGTATCAAACTGTCAAGTATTAAGTAACCCGATTCACGTGAGTAGTTTATTCCCTGCGGTAAATATAATCGGTATTATTTAGATGCAATACAAAGAGCAAGGGAGTGTGACCCCCCTTGCTCTTTGATATCTGATACAACTGCTTTCGCTGCTTACTTCATCATGATCATCTTTCTGGTAGATGTATATTTCCCGGATTTCATACGGTAGAAAAAGATACCGGTGCCGGCATCGTTACCGTTATCGTCCCTTCCATCCCAGACAACTGAATAGTGTCCGGCAGTCTGATAGGAATCGGTCAGTGTTCTTACCATCTGGCCACGGATATTGAATATCTCTATTCTTACTCTCGTATCATTCTTCAGAGAGTACCTTATTGTCGTATCAGGGTTGAAGGGATTGGGATAGTTACCGAGCAGTTCTGTAACGACAGGTTCGACAGTGACTTCGTCACCCACATCGACCGGAACTACTGCCATTGTTTCCAGCATATTAGTATCACCATTAGTAAAGATACCGATGATGGTATAGAAGTACTGGCCTGGATTGAGATTCTCATCTATATATGTCGTATCCATCCATCCCTCTTCGATGACCGGTCCGTTTCGGGTAATCTGGAATCCGAGGAATGCTCTATCAAGGATACGAGAATCACTCTCTGTCCTGGATTCTGTCTTTACTTCCGGTTGGCGAGTCATCGCCAGGCTTCTTACCCATTCCCAGCTGAGATGGACATTACCCTCTATCACTTCAGACTGCAGATTGGTGATATCCTGAATATTTTCTTCATACTCGATGGTATTGGAGAGAGAAGCGACCGACATAACATTGTTGGTGTATACGGAACGGACAGCATACCTGTAGAAGCCGTTGAGCAGTTCAGATAAGCCGGTGTCGGTAAAGGTTGTATTTTCGGAAGTAACCATTCCAATCTCTGTCCAGACATTAGGATTCTGTTCCTCACCCTCTTCGAGACGATAGATAATGAACCCTTCCAGGACACGGTTCGTTCTTATCGGTGTTTTAGCGGGTCTTAGTTGTAACTCGGGTTTTGTCGTGTTACGATTCTGCAGTTTCGTGACTGTCAGCTCTAACTCTCCATAACCTGATTGTAGCCCTATCCTTCCAGGAGCTTGGAGTGGTTCGCCTGCGCGTGCCGGACCGAGATCAAATCCGTAAGCCCGGAGCAGGAAGTTGTTCGTATAACCAGAAGACTCCATAGTGGACCAGTTACCGGTGGTATAGTTAGATGTATAGAAATGGGTATTGTTCTGGAACTGATAGGGATCTCCCACTCCATCATCGGCTGCCAGGCCGAGATTTCCTGTAACACTCAATCCTATCAGGAAACCGTTCGGTGCTTCTATATCCTCGGGCAGTTCATAAGTTGTCCACTGTTGATGTGTATTGGGAACATTCTCTTCATGGTAGAGGACAACGTTACTGTTTGGAGTTCCCTGGTTGTTCAATCCGAAGATAAAGAGATTGACCGTATTATGGGTGGTGGCTCCTGATAGATACCAGGAAACAGAGCTCAGAATGGCCGATCTATGGTGCGCTGCACCCAGGATTGTGTTATTAGTACCCTCATTTATACCGATTGCCATGGTAGGCACTCCATCGTCATAGCGGAACTCGACCAGATCATAAGCGTCTGGAGAAATCCAGTTGATTATCGCTGCTGTATTATCGGGTGTAATTTCAGCATTAACCTCGAATGGTGGGAAGGCAAGCTCGTTGACTATTACATCACCGAGATCGAGATCCGTATCACCCACATCGACCTGCTGGGTCAGAATGGCATATCCACTTCTCTGGACCGTCATTGTATAGGTATGATCAGCATATACTCCAGGTATAGTAAAGTACCCATCTTCATCACCGTTCGTTTCGTAGTAGTCATAACCTTCAAGAATAATCAGAGCTTCATCAAGACCGATATTCGGGTTATCACTACCGACCACCCTACCGGAAACATTAACATTAGGTAACTGATAGAGAGTGAAGTCCTGTGTTACAAGCTGGTTTTCTATGATCATCAGATCTTCCACCACATCATCGTAATATCCGAACTTTGAGGCTATTACTGTTTGAGGCCCTTCAAATACGACGGGGAAGAAATAGTATCCCTGACTGTCGGTCTCAACGCTGAAAGGTGTATTATCTACCGTAACTGTAGCACCTTCCACTGGGTCGCCATTCTCATAATAAACGTGCCCTTCCAACATACCCAGTCCACCGCTGATGATACTCAAACCGGTGTTCGGGACACGGTTAGTCAATGAGCCTGTTGTTGGTGGTTCATAGGGGTCATACTCCGTCCCATCTGCCTGCACGTTCCTTGATCTGTCAGGATGATCAGGAGTGACCGAATAGTAGAAATGATTGGACGAACTGTAATACTGAGTATCCATCGGTCTGTTAGCCATGATGACCAGGTTGCTGTCTCCGGTATAGAGATAGAACTCGTCGAGATCAAAAACGATAGTATGTTCACCTTCCGGGAAGGTCATAAAGTTGTCATAAACAAGCTGCAGTTCACCTGCCGGGATCCAGCCGGCAGAGAGATCAGTCTGCTCTGTCTCGCCAATCCAGATCTTGACCGGCATATTCTCCAGAGTCTGGGTGAAACTTGTGAAGTATTGTATCTCTGAGATCAGGCCTGCAGCATTGATCTCGGTTGGCATATATATAGTCTGGCTCATACTGTTATTATAGAAGAAATTCAGAGGCAGGGTATTAGCAGTTGTCGTATCTTCACCAATTATCACAACCTGCTGTGGACCGGGAACTACCGTCACTGAATTTGAAGGTTCAGATTCTGCAAGAGTATAAACTGCCGTAACATAGTAGACATAGGTTTCATTATCGATTACATCTGTATCTGAATAGTTAGTTGAGGTTATCAGCTCTGTATTGATCTGATCACCGTCACGATAGACATTGTAACCAAGTAGAGCACGGCTGGTTCTTCTCGAGTGGCTTCTGTTGCGAGAATTATGTTCTCTGCTGTTCATTGCCTCTTCTATGCCTTCTGAAGCTTCTTCTTTGCTGATCAAGCCTCTGGCCAGGAACCCTTCATATTCGGCGATTATTTCATCCAATTCGGCTTCACGAGTTGCGAAAACAGGAGGATCCCAAATCAGATTTACTATCTCACTTGCAGCGTTGTATCTCAAATTCACCGGGGGATAGGGGATTTCACTGATCTCGACATTGAACTCTGTATAGGTCTGGATGTCTACTCCACTCTGGGTATATGTCTCATATCCGGGATAGGAGACCTCAAGATCGTAGAGCCCACGCAGAACATTAAAGAATTGGGCAGATACTGTCCCCTCATCCTCCACAGCGTACTGAGTATAGACAGGGCTGTTACCGTCAGGATCTTCTTCGAGATAGTAGAGTTTCACCTCAGCACCTGTTGCCAGATCACCAGTATCGGTTGTAACATTGACCGTTACGTTGGTAGTCATGTTTTTGCCGACATAATTAGAGACTGCGGGCTCAGAGAGAACATCATTGGTATATTCCGCTTTAACAGCATAACGATAGAATCCGGTGGCAACAGTATCCCAGGAGAGATCTGTATAGGTCGTATCGGCTACAGTTGCCAGTTCCAGCCAGTTATCTTCATTTCCCAGATCTTCATGCAGGAAGCGATAGACTACGTAGCCTTCGATTAATCTCTCATTGTTACGGTTGAATCTGTTGGAGAAGAGGAGTTGTCTGCTGCGATTGTATTGATTAGAGCGGATTTGATTATTGCTGACAGTCCGGATCGTTCTTTCCGGAGGTTCAGGACCGATATAAATATCGTCAATATACCAGCCTGCATAATTAACGGTTGTTGTTGCATAGTGCTCAAACACTATCTCCACTTCCGATTCTCCATCCCAGGCTGAAAGATCGATAATAACTTCCTGCCAGGTGGTGCCGGTATAATCCCATTCCGGTCCCCATACAAGCACATCATTAACCCAGATCTGCCCGTAATCCCAATTACCGAAAGAGTCGTTCCAGCTCCAGAAGGCTAATGTAGCATCGTTAAAGGTCGTGAAGTCAAAGGTCTGAGAGAGGAAGCTCGAACCACCAGAGTTAGTATGATTGGTGAACATTACAGTTCCCCACATCCCTGTTCCGGACTGAGCATATGGCGGTGGAGTGGCTGAAGTAGATCCGGTATTCACCCAATCATTGACATCATACTCATTTGACCATTCCCAGTCACCGATAGTATCCCAGTCTGCTGAAGGTTCCCAACCACCATCATCATCCTCGAAATCAGAGAAATAGTAGGTAACAGGTAAGGGTGTATTCCAGATCAGGTCAACGTATGTATCGTCAGGACTCTGAGTGGCAATGACGTTGTGGGGAGGATAGGCAACCTCATCCAGAACTATGACACCCAGGTCGATATCGTTATCACCGACTACGAGCTCATCCTGATAGGAGGTATAACCCTCGGCATCGATTCTCAAGTCATAAGTATTGAATATATAGACCAGATAGATAGTGAAATGGCCGTCTTCGTCGGTCTCTACAGTATAATCGTTCACACCACTGAGGTTAACAAGAGCATCTTCCAGACCGATAGACGGGTAATCACTTCCAACTACCTGACCGGTAATCGTAACAAAGACATCACGATCAACTCTATTTGATATTGCTGGCTCAGAAAGGACGTCGTTTGTATATACCCCCTTAACAGCATAGTGGTAATAACCGCTTGGAGCATCAGGCCAGGTCAGGTCAATGTAGGTCGTATCGTTTACCGTATTCAGGAAGAGCCAATTATCTTCATTCTCCATATCCTCTTCCAAAAAACGGTAGATATTATAACTCTCCAGAACACGAATATTGTCACGAAGACTCTGCCGGTTCACATTGATCGGGGTTGAAGAACTTAGTTCATTGTTCTGCAATCTGGTTTGAGCAAGGTTCACCACTCTTTCGGCTGGTTGTGGGCCTATATAGACATCATCTACTGCTATTCCTTCACCATCGACAGAACCGTCTGTTCCGAAGCGGAATCTCAGGTATACACTCGGCTCGTGTGCCAGTTCAGGTAATTCGGTAGCAAATTCCATCCATATACCGTGAGTACCAGCAGTACGACCCGACCATTTTGGTGGAGGGATAGGTCCTAATGTGCCTGCGTGGTTATAAAACTCCAGATCGGTATCGTCAGCACGGACGTGCTGCCAGGTTGAGCCCCCATCTATGGAAGATTCGAGGATCATTGCATCGAAGTTAGCTTCACACCAGATGTTAAGGAAGGCTGAGAAATGGACCTCATTATAGCTGCTCAGATTCAGTTCTGGAGACATCAACCAGGTATTGGCACTATGTGTATAGTTCTGATTCAGTCTCGTCATCCAGGCATTTTCTCCGCTATGGGCAGAGTTGATCTGAGCCTGGTTAGGAGTGCCTAATTCCCAGTGATCTGTTCCGCTGATAGCTCCACTCGTCCAGTCCTGATCTCCATCTTCGAAGTCGTAGAAGTAATAATCAATGGCCAGGGGCGAGTTCCAGATCAGATCTACCTGACTCTCGTCCTGTGCCTGGGTGGCCACCAGAGTATGTGGCGGATAAGCTGTTTCGTTGACTACTATGGTGCCGAGGTCAATACTTTCATTCAACACTTCAAGTTGCTCGGAATAAGTAGCATAACCTTCTGCATCGATTGTCAGAGTGTAGGTATTATAGATGTAAACAAGAGGAATAGTGAAATAGCCGTTCTGGTCAGTCTCGACCTGATAATTATGTTCACCGGTGAGACTCACGAGCGCATTCTCCAGGCCGATGGCAGGGAAGTCACTTCCCACTACCTGTCCGCTAACAGTAACAAATACATCTCTCTCCACCATATTAGATATAGCTGGCTCAGAAAGGACGTCGTTGGTATATACCCCCTTTACAGCATAATAGTAATAACCACTAGGAGCATCAGGCCAGGTGAGATCTGTGTAAGTAGTATCTGTTACCGTAGCGAGGAAGAGCCAATCATCCTCATTCTCAAGGTCGTCTTCATTCAGGCGGTAAACATTATAGTTCTCGAGTAACCGGAGGTTAGACTGGCTATTATTAAGTGATATTTGAGTAATAGCATCTGGAGTTCTATACTTTGAAGCCGTAATCAATCTTTCAGGAGGATCTGTTCCAATATAAACATCATCAACTGCTATCCCTTCGTATTGAACTGAACCGTCAGAAGCGAAACGGAAACGGAGATACACACTATCTTCTCCAGCGAGTTCAGGGATCCAGGTTGAATATTCATTCCACTCTCCTGTTACCTGTCCCGACCATTTAGGTGGATCCATAGGACCATAAGTAGAGCTGTTATTATAAAACTCCAGTGCTGTATCATCCGACCTGACATGTGTCCAGGTATTACCACCGTCTGTAGAGGATTCCAGTATCATTCCATCGTAGTTATTCTCTGTCCAGATGTTGAGATAAACAGAGAAATAGACCTCCTGATATCCACTCAGGTTCAATTCCGGTGACATAAGCCAGGTATCAGCATTGTTATCGTAATTCTGAGTTAGCCTTATCATCCAGGCATTATCACCACTGTATGCGGTATTGATATTTGTCTGAGCAGGGGTTCCGAGTTCCCAGTGATCTGCTCCGCTGATAGCTCCACTTGTCCAGTCCTGATCCCCATCTTCAAAGTCGTAAAAATAGTAATCAATTGCAAGTGGTGAGTTCCAGATCAGATCTACCTGACTTTCATCGGTAGATTGAGTGGCAATAACCGAATGTGGTGGATATGCTATTTCATCGACGATGATTACACCGAGGTCAAGATTATTATTACCAACCTGAACCTCATCCTGATAAGGAGTATAACCCTCTGCTATGATCGAAAGATTGTATGTCTGTTCAATATAGACACCCGGAATGCTGAAAAACCCGCCAGCATCAGTCTCTGTGTAGTAATTCTCGTAACCTGTCAAGTTGACAACAGCATCTGCCAGGCCAATAGTCGGATAGTCACTACCGACCACCTGTCCAGATACTGTGATATTGGTTAGTTGAATCAGATTGAAGGTGATACTGGTCGTCTCATCTTCCACGATTACGACACCTTCAATTATCTGCTCGTGATAACCGAAAAGGGAAGCAGTCACATCGTATGTTCCGTTGTAAACATAAGGCATCTCGAAAAAGCCATTATCGTCAGTTAAAACGTTATAATTTGTATCCTCAATGAAGACAGATACACCACTCAGCGGCTCATCACCGGCCGTATCGTAAACATAACCATTGAGAGAGCCATAACCATCGAGGTCGATCTCATAAGCACCAATAGAGGGGCTGGTGGGGTTTCTGGGGTTACCATTGATATCCGTTTCGATACCGGGAACCGGATAGCCGGCAAATATCAGGGGTGATGTATCCAGGATATCAAGATCGAAAGGCCCGACATATTGTGGATCTTCTGCCAGTGAATTAAGGTCGTTACCCGCTGGTTGATTGACATTCTGAAGAGCAGTAAGATTGCTGATGGCAGAGCCATAATAGACGAAGTTACTGCTTGTTCCCGGGTGATAATCATTATAATCATTAGCGATCAGGCTCGATGGATCGGAATGATATACTGCATATCCGTCGCCGGAGCCGGTGAAAGCAAAAGAGTTGTTCATTATTGAGAGATTGTCGGCAGATGAGAATGTAGAGATTCCCCTTCCGCTTTGACTGTCGTTGTTGATGCTATTGAAATAGACACCAATATTCGAACTGGATGAGATATAAATACCGGAGGCAGCGGTTCCTGTATTAGTGAAACCACCACCAATTGAGTTGTTATAGATCAGGGATGGTTCTGTCTCGGCATTATTGGTGTTATAGATATACATCCCATACTGGCCGGGATTATATATTCTGTTATGGCTGAATTCAAAGGGGCCGTAGGTATAATAGAGATAGATACCTCTGGAATTTGTTGTGGTTGTACCTTCTGAACGGAGATCTATGACATTCGATTTATAGAGAGGTGTATAAGTGTAGTAGGAATATATACCACCATAATAACCTTCAAGCAGTTCATTATTGATTACCTCTATTCCATTAACTGTATTAGTGGATGAAGAACCTCGGAAGCCGATATTGTAATAACCACCGACTATCGTGCTATCTTCTATGCGGATATTGCTGACGCCTGTAGAGCCTGAAGAATAAGAGGAATCACTGCCTGATACTACAATTCCCAGAAAATTAGAGGATGAACTGTCGTCGATAGTGACAATATGGCAGTTGGAGATCTCGATATCTTCCGAATAACTCATTATATGTAGAGGATAGCCATATGTTGCATCAGTACCGATCTGCAGGCTCAGATTACTGAACCTTAGATGTTTTGCTCCCGTCAGCTTGATTATCTGGCGGTTATTCGAATCGGAGGGCGAATAGCTGATTATTACATCATCTGGATCGTTTCCGGTGCCGATAAATGTAATTGTATTGATCTCAGAGGTACCCATAATATCTTCGATCTCGATCTGCTCATTGTAGGTGCCAGGTGCAATCTCGAAGACTGTCGGGCCATCGACACCGACCAGAGCCATTCCATTGACAGCTTCGCCGAGTGTTTCAAAATCTCCAGTTCCATCAGAATTGATCGTGTAGGTTCCCGAAAAGGATTCGGCCACTAATAAACTCATAGCAGGGGTTGTGTCATTATCTGGATTTTCATCACCCGCTAGAACTACTTCACCCCAGAGGGTCACATTACCCTCATCTGCCACGGTAGGAGTCCAGTTCAAATCGTAAGTAGCTGTCTCGAACTGCTCAAGAGAAAGCGTTCCCACAACAGAATCCAACTCGATATCTCCATCTCTCATCAAACGGATGGTATAATTGTCCTGACTGTTGGTTCCCATATTACGGACAGAGATGGTGAAAGTACCCTCAGTTCCGGGAGAAAGATTAGGTGGTCCGGAGATGGCATAGGCTGCCATATCGTCGTCATATAATCCTGCAGGGGTAAAATGAAGTTGGACCTGAGGTTTATAATCAACAATAGTTGTGGTTGGGACGTCCCACTGGTTTGATGAGTCTGAACGAGTATATCTCATTCCATCAGGGGAGACGAATATCCTCTGTTGTCCTGATTGGTCATATGAATCCAGTAAATCAAAAGCTGTATCGATAAGGATATTATCCACACCGTTCCATTCAAACGGCAGACTTAATGTTAATAGATCCCAGCCACCGGCAACCGGTGCATAAGTAGCTACCAGATAAACTTCCTCATAAGGCCCGTCGATATGTGCCGAAGCATTGGTAGCTGTCGTATGACGCATCCTTATCCTGAAGTTGGGTAAAGCGTATAATGGAGACGATTCGATATAGAATGCGAGATCGGTTATAGTACTGGGGCCGATCATACCGGCAGCATTGAGTTCTGCCATTGTATATACCGTCTGAGTTCTTATACTTTTGTACCAGATATTGATAGGTGCTGCACCTGTTGTTGCATTAGTATCTGTGCCGGTCCCTATGGTAGCAACCTGGGCATTAAGATCCGATACAACAATACTGCTGCAGGCCAGAAACAGGGCAATTAAAATCAACCACCCCGATTTTTGTTGATTGAGCAAGCTCATACTCTCCTCCCGAGATTATTAGTTTATCTATGTTTGTTCTGTTCTTGATTACTGGTAACCTGCCACCGAGATAAAATCCATTCCCTTCATCGATCTCTTTTCCGAGTATTATTGAACTAAGAATTTCTCAATATTTCTGACTGTCAAGTCTGTTATCAATGTAATTAACTGGTCGCGAGGGAAATCAGTATGTAATAATCCTTTATGGCTGGAAATATATTGTTTAGTTGATTGATTTCACCTTAACAGACCACAGCATCAGGGTTCTGTATCAGAGATGTTGGTTGACCGGGAATGGTGAATCGAAAAAAGTCAGGCCGGGCCTGATATCTTCAATCTTTCTCCTTGACATCATTTAGACAATCTCATCCTATTTAATTAACATATCCGGGAATGGTATGAGGGGTTATAAGGATGATAAGGTACTTTTGTACAGGGTTTATGTTGCTGCTATACGTTCTGATCTCAGGTCAGAGTGTAGATCTGAAGATGCGGAGACTGGAGTATATTCAGTCTTTGCTGGATCAGAAGCGACAACAAATAGAAGCAATGCAGGAAGAACTGGAGGATCTCAGTCGTGACAGAGAGAGTTATGAAGCAGATTATGAGCAGAAATTGAACGACCTGGAAATACTGCAGGCTGAAGAGCAGGTTATTACCAGGACGCTCCGGGAATCAGAACAGAGGATGGAACTCTCAAAAGCTGAGTTAGACCAGATGAGTGACCTGTGGTGCAATCAGTTTCGTCAATATATTATCTCGCAACACACTTCCAATGCCAGTCGTGAAGACATCATCGATAAGCAATATTTACCCCTGATCATAGTCCAGACAAAGGAGAAGATAGATGAGAACCAGGAATTTCTCGATGCCGTATTACAAAATATTGAAAAGAACAGAGTATCACAGCAGCGTATTAGAGAGCAAAGGAATCGAGAAAGTCGGATAGCGAATGAATATGTAGATGAGATCAGTCGGCTTGATAACAGAATAACTGCACTAACAGAGGATGAACAGGAGATTTATCGGGAGTTTCAGAGTCTGGAAGAGAGCCGCAGGAACCTGGAGACGATGATAGCACACTTTCAGGCGGAAGGGAGTGGAGCAGCTCTCAGTTACGAGTTCACTACCGACAGGCTGATCTGGCCATTGAGAGGTGAGGTAATTAGTTCTTTCGGCGAGGTTCACGACGAGTATCATAATATATCAATATTGAACAACGGTATCGACATACAGTCATCGGAAGCAGATGAGGTAAGGGCGGTAGATTTTGGAGTAGTTGTGTTTGCTGAAGCTTTCAAGAATTATGGGAAACTGATCATCATCGACCATCAAAACGGATATTTCTCGCTCTACGGTAATAATGGCAATCTGCTCGTCACCAGAGATGAGGTAGTATCGTTAGGACAGACGATAGGGGTTGCAGGCAGGAATAATGGTTCAGATAGTTATCTGTTACATTTTGAATTGCGGCGCCATAGTAAACCGGTAGATCCTCTAGCTTATCTGGAATAAGGCATTTTACCCATACGAAACAAAGGTTTTTGTTTACAGAGAAGCCCCTTTTATTTTTATGCTGCTCATAGATAGAATCAATATACCATAATGTAGAAATATACGGTAATCAGAATGGAGATGTATCACGATAACACCCGCCAGGAATTGAATGAACTGGTGGCAAAATACAGAAACAGGAGTTTTACTTTTCTGCATCATACTGCCTATATGTATGGGATCGGATGCAAGGCGGATGACAGAGAGGCGATAGAAAAGATCAGAACACTAAAAGGGCGTTCCGACAATAAGGGGTTTGTCATCCTGCTCCCGAGTGTATCGGCTCTCTCTATTACCGATGGTGAGAATGCCGTTCGTATGCCCGGAAACGAATTCAGGCCAATAGAGGTTCTGATCGACAGAAAGATCCTCTATCTCATTGAACAGTATCAACCGGGTAACCTGACTACCTGTCTTCCAGTTATCAACTGCCCCGAATACGAATCTTTGATGATGAATGGGCGTCTTGCCGTCAGAATTCCTGAAAGCCAGTATCTACGCTATTTTATCAGAATTCTTAACAGGCCGGTAATCAGTACGAGTATAAACCGGGCCGGTGAAGAACCATTGAAGAATTTCAAGACTATTAGTAAACTCGACTGGTTCGATTTTGCCCTTCTCTCTTCAATAGATCTGAGACACCGTTCTGAGCCATCTACGATCGTAGATGTTCAAGAAGGAAAGCTGGTCTGTCACCGAGAAGGATTTATTCCCTTTGCAGAGGTAAAAGAATCCTATTATCATCCTCAGATACTATTCATCTGCACGGGTAATATCTGTCGCAGCCCTCTGGCTGAATACTATGCCCGTCACGTGTTCCATACCAGACATCTACCTTTCAGGACGGCTTCGGCAGGTTTCATCCCGGTCAGTACCGCAATCTCATCTCACTCCTTTTCCGTGCTCAATAATGAGGGTATTCAAGCTGGAGAACACTATTCACAACACCTGCATGAAGAATTGATCCGTAAATCCTGGCTGATACTGACGATGGAGAAGGATCACAGGGATGTTATCTTAAAGGCCTATCCGGCCAGTAAGCACAAGGTTTACACCCTATCCGGGTTCTGTGGCCTCCAGGGCGACGTGGAGGACCCCTTCCGCCAGGATATGGATAAATACATAAATACTTATCAGCTGATCAAACAGTATATAGATATTCTGGCAGACAAACTGGAGTTGAGGACAAGGAAGCTTATAACCACCTATGAACTGGCAAAAATCAAACCCGAGAGTATAGAAATATGAGAGAACCGAAAATTACTGCTGACTTGATTAAATCACACGGCCTGAACGAAGAGGAATACGGATTGATCCTCAAGACGTTAGGGAGGGAACCTACATTTACCGAGCTTGGAATTTTCTCGGTGATGTGGTCTGAACATGCGAGTTACAAAAATTCGATCAAATATGTGAAAAAGCTGCCCCGGGAAGGTAGTCAGCTCTTGACCAAAACTGGCGAGGAGAATGCCGGAGTAGTTGATATAGGTAACGGGCTCGGCATATCGTTCAAGATCGAGAGCCACAATCATCCCTCAGCACTCGAGCCCTATCACGGCGCAGCTACCGGTGTTGGTGGTATTCTACGTGATATTTTCACCATGGGAGCAAGGCCGATAGCGGTTCTTGACTCTCTGCGATTCGGTAATATCGAAAATCCCAAAGTTAAGTATCTTTTGAAAGGTGTTGTCTCTGGTATAGCAGATTACGGTAACTGCTTCGGTGTCCCTACTGTGGGTGGCGAAACCCAATTCGAAGATAGTTATGAGGGTAATCCACTGGTCAATGCGATGGCAATCGGTCTTCTTAAACACGAGAATCTGATGAAGGCGAGTGCCGAAGGGGTGGGGAATTATGTTGTCTATGTCGGTTCCGATACTGGTAGAGATGGGATTCACGGGACCACTTTCGCCTCACTGGAATTGAGTGAAGAGTCGGAAGAGAACAGGACTGCAGTTCAGGTAGGGGATCCCTTCATGGAAAAACTCCTGCTGGAAGCGAGTCTTGAGGTGATAGAACTCGGTTTGGTAGAGGGAATACAGGATATGGGTGCCGCCGGCCTGACCTGTTCATCGAGTGAGATGGCAGGTAAAGCGGGAACTGGACTGGAGATTGACGTTGCTCTCGTTCCCCGGCGGGAAAAGGGAATGTCCGCTTATGAGGTTATGCTCTCAGAATCGCAGGAGAGAATGCTTCTGATCGTTAAACCGGAGAATTTCGAGAGAGTGAAAGAGGTTTTTGATAAATGGGATCTGCACGCGGTCAAAATCGGAGTCGTTAATGCTACCGGTATGCTCCAGGTCAGAGATAACGGTGAATTGAAGGCCGAACTCCCTGCCAGGATGCTCATACTCGGAGGTGATGCACCGGTTTATGACAGAGATATCAAATATCCTGAATACTTAAAGAAAACATCACGGTTCGATGAAGATGAGATTGAAGAACCGAGCGATTATAATGATATATTGAAAAAATTGCTTTCTGCTCCCAATATATGTTCAAAGAGAGGGGTCTATCGCCAGTACGACCATATGGTTCAGATCAACACGGTTGTCGAACCGGGATCGGATGCAGCAGTTGTCAGGATCAAAGAGACAGGCCAGGGTCTGGCTGCCGCGGTCGATTGTAACGGAAGGCATTGTTATCTCAACCCCTATGAGGGGGCCAAAGGTGCTGTAGCTGAGGCTGCCCGTAATCTTGTCTGTACCGGAGCTAGGCCACTCGCTGTTACCAACTGCCTTAATTTTGGAAATCCTTATAAACCGGAGATGTACTGGACATTTACAGAAGCGATCAGAGGTATAAGTGATGCCTGCCTTGCCCTCCATACACCGGTAACAGGTGGCAACGTCTCATTCTATAATGAGAATCCCAGAGGTGCAATATACCCAACTCCAACGATAGGTATGATCGGTATTATGGAAGACTATCACAATGCAATCAAAGCGGGATTTCAGGATGAAGGTGACTTGATCGTTCTGCTCGGCGATAATTGCAGTCATCTTGGTGGTACGGAATATATCAAAACCTGTCATAGTCTTATCAGGGGTAATCCACCCCCGGTGGATCTGGATAAAGAGAGAAAATTACACGATACATTTCTGAAACTGGCGGGAGAGAAACTCATTAAATCTGCACACGACTGCTCGGATGGCGGACTGGCCATTGCTATTGCCGAATCCTGCTGGATCAGGGAACCGATTGGAGCAGAGATCGATATACCATTAATCTACCGACCCGATGCTGAACTTTTCGGGGAAGAACATTCAAGAATAGTCTGTTCGCTTGCCCCAGAAAATCTATCACGACTGGAGAAGATCTGTCGCGATACTGGTTTCCCTTTCCACGTAATCGGTAGAACCGGGGGAGAGCGGTTAAGAATAAATGAGTTGATCGATTGTGATATAATTGAGCTTTATGATCTCTGGGAAAATGCTTTAGTGCTATGAGCAGTCAATTACAGCTCAATACCTATGTCGATGAGGTCAAAAACGCACTCTCCGCACGGAGATTGGAAACACTCGCCGAACGGGAAATAAACTACGGAAAGCAACTGCAGGTCAGTGATGGTGAGAATACCATTACGCTCAACATCTATTATTCGCAAAAAAAAGGTGTATCAAGTGTGATCGGCGGTGCGGAAACAAATCCCTTAAGACCAGTCCTGACCGGAATTATCGGTGAATTAGATAACAATCTGAATCCTGCCAATATCCATTCCTGGGAGAGCTGGCTGGGAACAGATGAAGCGGGTAAGGGTGACTTCTTCGGTGCTCTTGTTGTTGCAGGTTTTTTTGCCGGGAGGGATATTGTTCCAGACCTGCAGAGGATCGGGGTAAAAGACAGTAAGAAGTTAATGCCTCCCCAGATTGAAAAATTAGCCCATAAACTCTATAAGGCATTCAATGACAGAATATGTGTTATAGTACTGAAACCGGAAACCTATAACAAACTTTACAGAGATTTCAGAGCTAAGGGAAAGAAACTTAACGAACTGATGGCCTGGATGCACGGCAGGATTATTCTAGACCTGCAGAAGAGGACGGGTGAGAAAAGGGTGCTTGTGGATAAATTCACGACCGATAGCAAACTCATCAGATCATTGCAGGGACTGGAAAAAATCGAGCTATTACAGGTTCCGAAAGCGGAACAGGACCTGGCAGTTGCAGCCGCTTCTATAATTGCCAGATATCACTATCTCGCTTCCTTGAAGCAGTTAAAGAGTAAATTCCGGATTGATTTCCGGTCCGGTTCCGGCGAACAGAGCCTTATCACGGGGATTGAATTCGTTAAGAAGTACAGTGTCAAGAGGCTCAATGAGGTTGCCAAAATTCACTTCAAGAACTACGATAAGATTAAAACAAAGCTGCTATATAATGAGGAGACTTTATGACATTGATACCCAGCTGGTTACTCTATGCGATTATCTCAATGTTATTCTACGGACTCTGGGCGTTTTTCCCCAAATTGGCATCATTACACCTGCCAGCCAGAGATATCGTAATCTATCAGATCATTGGTGTTCTGATCGTCGGATCGATTATCATGATCACTTCGAAAGACAAAATGCAGTACAATGCACCCGGATTGATCTTTGCCATATTAGGCGGTGCTGCCGGTTTGATCGGAACACTATTCTTTCTCAAATCGCTCGCCATTGGTAAGACATATGTGGTCGTCACTCTGACGGCCCTCTATCCACTGATAACTATCTTTCTCGCTTTTATCTTTCTTCGTGAACCTTTGAGCTTTAAAAATGCTGTAGGAATAGTCTTTGCCCTGACTGCTATGTATCTTTTCGCTACCTGAGGTGAGGAACGATGAAGCTGAAGACTCTGATCATTGATGAACTCTCTGAATACTTTGATAATCTCGTAATAGAGAGAGGATTAAGCGATTATTTCTATCGGGATATTCCAAATCCGGATGATATAGGGATTATAATTGTCAAAACATTTACAAAGGTCGACAGTGCATTACTAAAGAAATATCCGCGTCTCAAGATGATTATCAGGGCCGGGACGGGTTATGACAATATCGACCTGGAAGAGGCAGGAAAGAGGGGGGTTGTTGTCTGTAACACTCCGGAAGCAAATGTTATGGCTGCCTTCGAGCAGACTCTCTCCTTTGTTTTTGCCCTGTTAAAACAGCATCAGTTAGGTAAAGCTAATCTACAGAAACGGAGATGGAAAGAGGGACATTGCCTCAATCTGGAGATCGGAGATCTGAAGGCACTAATCGTTGGTGTGGGAAGAATTGGTAGCAGAGTAGCCAGATTTCTGCGAGAGTTCGGTGCAGAGGTTTACGGGGTCGATCCTTACCTCACTACTGATGAATGGAGGGAACGTGAAGCACATCACGTTAACTACCAGGAAGGATTAAAACTCTGTAATCTCATAACTTATCACTGTCCCCTGAAAGCTGAGACTGAGGACTACTTCTCAGAAGCGACACTGAAGCAGCTTACACATCCTGTCTGGTTGATAAACACGGCTCGTGGAGGTATAGTCAATGAACAGGCACTCCTCAAAGGCTTGAAAGAGGGAATGATACTCGGTGCCGGATTAGATGTGTTTGAAGACGAACCCGATCCTCAGATCCCTTTCGGAGATTTCGATAATGTCTATATGACCCCGCATACAGGAGCCTATACAGCAGCAGCACGGAGAAGGATGGCAGTAGAATTATTAAAAGTCTGGGAAGCTTTCATCTTCCACCAGAGGGTAATCAACGAGGTGAAATAAGTAGCTGATATAGCTGGAAAACCTCCGGGTAGAAATATAGTCGGAAGGTGGCCGGCTATATTCCTCTCTCAAGAAAGAAGATTTATGTAATGCAGAAATATGTATATAGCTGAGGATAGTATAATGCTGGTAAAAGAGATAATTGTATTGAATACACTGAAACAGCCCTGTAGTGGCCTATAAGGGTATCAGGATTAAATATATTGACGGATAAAGTCAGTAAGAGAAAATAAAAAAAACTACGATAGTGGAGGTAATGTGATGAAGTTAGTAGAATGTGTTCCGAACTTCAGTGAAGGACGTGATCATAAGGTTTTGGATGCAATATCGGGAGAGATCAAAAAGTTCAACAATGTTACTCTTCTCGACGTTGATCCCGGAGCTGATACTAACAGAACTGTATATACCTTTGTTGGTGAACCTGAAGCAGTAATAGAAGCCGCATTTCAGGCGATAAAAAAAGCAGCAGAACTGATCGATATGTCGAAGCACGAAGGAGCTCATCCCCGGATGGGAGCCACCGATGTCTGCCCCCTGGTTCCGGTTAGTGATATAACAATGGAAGAGACAGTGGAGTATTCCAAAAAACTTGCCAGACGAGTAGGTGAGGAATTGAATATTCCGGTATATCTCTATGAATATGCCGCTACAAAAGAGGAGTGGCGAAACCTTGCCGAAGTGAGAAAAGGAGAATATGAAGCACTTCCAGAGAAGCTGAAGGATTCATACTGGAAACCCGATTTCGGGCCGGCAGAATTCAATGTCAGAGCGGGAGCAACGGCGATTGGTGCCAGAGAGTTTCTCATCGCTTATAATATCAATCTGAACACAAGAGACAAGAAGAAAGCGACCAATATAGCCAAGAAAATCAGAGAACGAGGATATCCCAAGCGTGATGAAAACGGGAAACTGGTAAGAGATAAGGATGGCAAAAAGGTTATGGAGCCAGGAATCTTTTCTCACTGTAAAGCTGTAGGTTGGTATATTGACGAATATAACAGGGCTCAGATCAGTATGAATCTGACCAACTATAAAGTTACACCCCCTCATATTGTTCTGGAAAAGGTCAGGGAAATCGCACAGGAGGACGGCATTGTCGTTACTGGAAGTGAACTTGTCGGTCTTATTCCCAAGGATGCATTGATCAAAGCCGGTAGATTTTATCTCGATAAGATGGGAGAAACTGATGGTATCCCCGACGAGATGATCATTGAATCCGCCATCCAATCGATGGGGCTGGCAGAGTTAGCTCCGATTGAGCTCGATAAGAAGGTGATAGAATATAGTATTGCCAGGAAAGATAATCTGGTCAATCTGAAGATAAAGGATTTCGTGGATCTCCTCTCAACTGATGAACCGGCTCCCGGTGGTGGAAGTGTTGCAGCATTATGTACTACCATTTCGGGTGCTCTGACGGCAATGGTTGCCAATCTGACCTTCGGGAAAAAGGGTTACGAGAAGCACTGGCCGGAGGTTAAAGAACTCGCCGTTAAAGGACAGGAGGTCAAGAATCGTGCTCTGGCTGCTATTGATAAAGATACCGACAGCTTTAATATGTTGATGGATGCCATGCGTCTTCCCAAAAAGAGCGAAGAAGATAAGGCTCAAAGAGATAAGGCAATCCAGGAAGCAACCAAGCAGGCGATCTATGTCCCGCTCGAAACTCTGGAACTCTCTTTGCAGGCAGTGGAGCTCTCTGCTAGGATTATGAAGATAGGTAACGAAAATGCGCTCTCTGATGCCGGTGTTGCTGCTATTACAGCTCACGCTGCTGCCAAAGGAGCATTCTATAACATCAAGATCAATATGCCCGGTATAACCGATGAAACATTTGTAGAAGAAGTTTCCACCAAGGCCGAGCGTCTGGTCGAGAAGATAGGGTCGATCTGCTCTGAGGTAGAAGCCGCACTGAAAGAGGTTTTGCGCTGAGCATAAATGCTCTGATAACCGATAGAACCAGGAAGATGAGTTTGAAATGAATCGTAAAACAGAGATAGTGTTTATCCTTGTCGAACCTGCCTATCGGGGTAATATCGGAGCAGCAGCGAGAGTAATCAATAATTTCGGTTTCTCTCAACTCCGGTTGGTCGGAGCGGTTCCTCAAAAAGAGGATCACTACCTGGCTTTCCATTCAGAAGAGATAATGAAGAGTATAGAGGTCTTTGACGATCTGAATTCTGCCCTGCAAGATACTGGTGTGGCAATTGCCCTGACACGAAGGTCGGGAAGAAAGAAGAAGACCGATCTGGAAGTCAGAGAGTTAAGAGAATTCATAATCGGCCTGCCGAGAGGGAAGACTGCTCTCGTTTTTGGCCGAGAAGCATACGGCCTGAAGGATGATGAGATAGCTTTGTGTCCGATTAGGTGTGAGATCCCGACTGATGAAGGATTTGGTTCTTTGAACCTTGCTCAGGCAGTGGCAATTGTAGCTTATGAACTCTTCAGGGCTAACCGGCAGGATAATCCGAAGGGAAAGCTTGCCGAACAGAGTAGCATAGATAAGAGCGTTGGCAGGATAATCAGGATGCTAACCTCTATTGGTTATTTCAAGACGGGAGAACCGAAAAAGGTGGAGAAAAGGTTACAGAGTATTCTGTTACGAAACTATACCGGTGACGAGGATTTACGTTTTCTGGACAGGATGTTTCAGAGGATCGAGATTCTCTTTTCCGGAAGAGAATAAACAGGAATATACAGATAACAATATATTGGAGGATTTATGGACTATTTCTTAACTGAAGAGCAGTTGGAGATTAAAGAGATCAGCAGGAAGGTTGCTGAAGAGAAGGTCAAACCTTTACGTGAAAAATATGACGAAGAGGGAATATTTCCCTGGGATATGGTCGAAGTTTTTGCCCAGACTGATCTATTCGCCGTACTGGTCCCGGAAGAATATGGCGGTATCAGTGGTAAAGTTATGGACTTATGTATCGTTACAGAAGAGCTCTGCCGAGTCTGTGCAGGCATTTCTATGGCTATGGGTGCTACAGGACTGGGACTTTATCCCATTCTCCTCTCCGGATCCGAAGAGCAGAAACAGAAATATCTCCCTGCAATTGCTGACGGTAAGAGACTGGCAGCCTTTGCCGTGACAGAAGCTAACGCCGGATCCGATGTCGGTGCTATCGAAACGACAGCTACACTCGATGGTGACCACTACATCCTCAATGGGACAAAACAGTGGATCACAAACGGGGGAGAGGCTGAGATCTACACAGTGTTTGCTATCACCGACAAAACAAAGGGTGCTCGTGGTGCTTCCTGTTTTATAGTAGAAAAAGGAACACCGGGATTCTCTTTCGGTAAGAAGGAGAATAAGATGGGTATCAGAGCCTCTGCTACTAGAGAATTGATTTTTGAAGATTGCCGCATTCCCAAAGAGAACCTGATCTCGAGAGAGGGGTTGGGCTTTATGATTGCTATGAAGACTTTCGACAAATCACGCCCCATGGTAGCTGCTCAGGCAGTTGGAATTGCCCAGGGAGCTTACGAAGAGGCTGTCAGATATTCCAAAGAGAGAAAACAATTCGGCAAACCGATCTCCTCTTTCCAGGCACTTCAGTTCATGCTGGCAGATATGGCAACTCAGATAGAAGCAGCAAGAGCACTGGTTTACTCCACTGCGAGAATGATCGATAGCGGCAGTAAAAAATTCAGTAAAGAGTCGGCTATGTGTAAGTATTACGCTTCCGATATGGCTATGAGAGTCACTACCGATGCAGTCCAGATCCTCGGGGGATACGGATATATGAAAGAGTACCCTGTAGAGAAGATGATGCGTGATGCCAAGATCACTCAGATCTATGAAGGAACAAACCAGATACAACGCTCTATCGTAGCGTCACATCTGCTGAAAGACTAATAGAGATATAAGAGCTATAGATGAGAAGACACATTACTTCGTAATGTGTCTTCTCTGTATATACCCTCTCTTTCCCTTTTTCTATACTTTAATCCCTTTGTCAAAATTCTTGTGATAAAACAAAAATACATTTAGGTGCAATTTCACTGTTGAACTGAAAGGGGACAGGAATGGCTTTGTGAGTGAGTCATATTGCCATCGTCAAAATACTTTAAGCGGTAGTATTTAATAAATACGAAAACTGTTCCGACTTATCTTGACAAGAAAACCTTAGAATTAAATTAAGAGTGTATAAAGACAAACTACGGAGGAAGTAATGACGTTTAAGGATTTCATGGCCAAGGTTGCAGCTCGAAATCCGGCCGAACCGGAATTCTTGCAGGCAGTAGAAGAGGTAGTAGAGACGATTTGGGATGTATATAACTCGGAACCACGTCTCGTTAAAGCAAACATTTTAGAACGCATTGTAGAACCTGAAAGGGTAATCATGTTTCGTGTTCCCTGGGTTAATGACAAGGGTGAAGTTCAGGTGAATCGTGGTATCAGGGTTCAGTTCAACAGTGCTATTGGCCCATATAAAGGGGGATGCCGTTTCCATCCGAGTGTAAATCTCTCCAGCTTGAAGTTTCTCGGTTTCGAGCAGATCTTTAAAAACAGCCTGACAACCCTGCCTATGGGTGGTGGAAAAGGTGGAGCAGATTTCGATGCCAAGGGAAAATCAGAACAGGAGATCATGCGTTTCTGCCAGGCTTTTATGACAGAGCTTTATCGTCATATCGGCCCCGATCTTGACGTACCTGCCGGTGATATCGGTGTTGGTGGAAGAGAGATCGGATTTATGTTTGGTATGTATAAAAAGCTGAAAAACGAATTTACGGGTGTATTTACAGGCAAAGGCCAGAACTGGGGTGGAAGCCTTATCCGTCCGGAAGCTACCGGTTTTGGTGTCGTGTATTTCACCGAGCAGTTATTAAAAGCTCAGGGTGATTCCATAGAGGGTAAGACTGTAGCTCTATCTGGATTTGGTAATGTCTCCTGGGGTGCCTGCCAGAAGGTTAATGAGCTTGGAGGAAAGGTCGTAACCCTGTCCGGTCCCGACGGTTATATCTATGATAAAGATGGTATCTGCAGCGAGAAGATCGATTATATGGTCGAATTAAGAGCATCCAATAATGACCGAGTTTCTGACTATGCCGATAAGTTCAAATGTGAATTCTTCCCCGGAAAGCGGCCATGGGAGGTCCCTGTTGATATAGCTATGCCTTGTGCTATTCAGAACGAACTTAATCTGGACGATGCCAAGAATCTGGTAAAGAATAACGTTAAAGCTCTCGTAGAAGGTGCTAACATGCCGTGTACACCGGAAGCTATAGAGTTATTACAGGAGAACAAGGTTCTCTTCGCACCGGGTAAAGCAGCCAATGCAGGGGGTGTTGCTACTTCTGGACTGGAGATGACTCAGAACAGTATGAGACTCAAATGGCTCCGTGAAGAGGTTGATGAGAAGCTGCAGAGAATAATGACCTCGATCCATGATCAGTGTTTAGAATATGGTAAGCGATCAGACGGGTATATCGATTACATCAAGGGGGCTAATATAGCAGGATTCCTGAAGGTTGCCAATGCCATGGTTGACCAGGGTGTCATATAAGCTAAGATGGAGAAGGAACGATAGCTCTTCTTGAGAGCTGAAGTACAGTTATAATACAGTTAAATTAAGGGGCTGCCTGAGAGCAGCCTTTTTTTATTGCTAATATGAGTTATCTGTGAAAAGTGGTTTGATAAAGAAATGGGAGTTGAGATGAATAATCATATCCAGGAGTCAGCAAAAATTGGTGAAGATACACTGATAGGTATTAACTCTATTATTTTAGATGACGTGATCATCGGGAAAAACTGCCAGATCGGGCACAATGTTATAATCTATGAAGGAACGGTAATCGGAGACGGTGTCAGGATAGATGATAATACAATTATCGGTAAGAAACCGATGCGCTCTCCACGAAGTATCTTTCAGGACGAGACGGTATTTCAACCGGCAAAAATCGGAGACAATTGCCTGATCGGAGCAAATGTTATCATATATGTCCAATCGGTTATAGGTAAGCGGAATCTGATAGCCGATATGGCCACAGTCAGAGAAAATTCGGAAATTGCCGATTACAATATTATTGGTAGAAACGTTACTATTGAAAACTTTGTTAAAATAGGTAGCCGGAATAAAATCGAGACTAACAGTTATATCACCGCTTATTCGGAGCTGGGAGATTATTGCTTTATCGCACCCTGCGTGGCAACGAGTAATGATAATTATATGGGCCGAGATAAAGAGCGGTTCAAACACTTCAAGGGTATAAAGGTTAAATCGGGGGGTCGTATAGGAGTTAATGCAACAATACTTCCTGGTAAGACGGTCGAAGAGGATGGGATGGTAGCAGGAGGAGCGGTTTTAACCAGAGATCTACCGGCGAGAGAGATCTGGGCAGGGAATCCGGCACGCTATTTCAGAGAGGTAGATGAAAAGCAGTTGAAAGAAAACAACCTCGATCCCGTTAAGAAATAAGTATATGAAGGAAAAGAGAACGGGTCGAGAGATGAAAGCACTGGTAATTACCCCCACTTATAATGAGGCAGAGAATATAAACCGTCTGGTTGATGAGGTGTTATCCAAAGATACTTCACTGGAGTTATTGATAATCGATGATAATTCACCCGACGGTACAGCAGCTATAGTCGAAGAGATCAGAGAGAAAGAACCACGATTACACATCATCAAGCGTCCTGGAAAACTCGGGCTCGGATCTGCTTATATCACTGGTTTCAAGTTTGCACTGAAGAACGATTATGATTATATCTTCGAAATGGATGGTGATTTATCGCACGATCCCGGGATACTCCCGGTTATGCTCAAGGAGATAGAAAATAACGATCTCGTAATTGGATCAAGATATATTCCAGGAGGTTCTGTATTAAACTGGCCAATAAGAAGATTACTTCTGAGCTATCTTGCTTCCAGGTATGTCAGGCTTATTACCGGTATGCCGATTAAGGATCCGACGAGCGGATTCAAATGCTACCGGAAAGAGGTTTTACAGGATCTGGACCTGAACAGGATCATGTCGGATGGCTACGCATTTCAAGTCGAGGTAAAGTATAGAATCTGGCGGAAGAAATACCGTATAAAAGAGATTCCAATAATATTTTACGACCGGGTGAGTGGCCATTCAAAGATGTCCCGAAAGATAGTATATGAAGCTATCTGGATGATATGGCGGTTGAGATTCCTCGCTCTGATTGGTAAGCTATGAAGATAGAGCAAAACAGTATTCTTCCAGAACTAAAAATAGAAAAGATAGTTCATAAGGGGATGGGGTTAGGATATTATAACAGCTCACCTATCTTCGTCTATCAGGGAATACCAGGCGATGAAGTCACGGCAAAAGTGATCCACAAGAGGGGAAATGTCTTTTTCGCTGAGATCATAGCGTATAAAACCCGATCTGACTATCAGATCACTGTTGAATGTCCGGTTTTCGATGTTTGTGGAGGTTGTGACTGGCTACATATCAGTTACGAGCAGCAATTGAAATTCAAACAGTCTATAGTAGAGGAATTCTTTCGTCCTCTCTGTTCTAACGGCTGTAATATAGACAAGATCAACCCTTCAACACGAATCAATAATTACAGAAATAAGGTCCTTCTCCCGGTAAAGCAATCGCATGAAGGACTGATTGCCGGTATGTATGCCAGAAGAAGTCACGATATCATTCCTCATGACAACTGCTATCTTCAACCAGGAAAGTCTGACGAAATAGTGAAAACAGCACTCCGCTTGATGAACAAAGCGAAGATAACCGCTTATGATGAGAAAAGCAGGAGAGGGCTTCTGAAGCATATCGGTCTTCGTTATTCTTTTGCCGAGGATAGATATCTCTTGATATTGGTTACCAGCGGAAGTAAACTCCCATTTTCTAATGTAATCTGTAATGAATTGCTCAAACACTATCCTCGAATCAGTGGTATCGTGCAGAACATTAACCGCAATTTGACCAACAGAATTCTGGCAGATGAGACAAAATTGTTATACAGGAGCGAATACCTGACAGAAAAGATCGGAGAGTATTCATACAGGATCCACTATTCCTCCTTCTTCCAGGTCAATACTGCTCAGACAGAAGCGATGCTGAATCATATCAGAGAGCTGGTGAAACCTGATGAAGTCGTTATAGATGCTTATAGCGGGATAGGAACTGTAGGGATTTATCTGGCCGAAAGAGTGAAGAAAGTGTACTTTCTGGAACAGTATGAACCGGCTGTCGAAGATGGAGAAGAGAATTGCCGGATCAACAACCTCAGTAATTGTTTCTTTGTTAGCTGTAAAGTTGAAGACGAGATTGACAGGATCATCAGGAAGATCGCTCCCAGTACCATAGTGCTGGATCCACCCCGTAAAGGGATTGATAGAAATATCATAGACTCAATATCTGCAGGCAGTATCAGAAAGGTTATCTATATCAGTTGTGATATCGCTACTCAGAAGAGAGATCTGAGTCTGTTAATAGAGCGCGGTTTCCAGTTAGCCAGTATCAAACCTTTCGATATGTTCCCACACACCTATCATATAGAAAACGTCACCCTGCTTACAAGATAGGGAAGTGAGTACATGATCAGGAGCAGATTTTTTTCAGAGAGACTCTTGATCGCTTTATTAATTATACTCTTGAACCCGGGCTGTGCAAGATCAGAACCTTCTTACGAAGATTTTCTTCCAATTGATACTACATATCCGGAACAACAGATGTTGAGCAATGAACCTGAGATATTCCTGAGTGATAAGAATTCTCACTTCACAATCCGTCCAAGAGCAAGTTATCGTATAGGGGCAGTAGTTAGAAGCAAGAAAGCTTACAGGTCAGACCAGTTTTCCGAGATATCTCCCTATGATCTGTCCCTCGTCTGGGGATTTCTTTCTGACGAGCATTTCTACAAACAGGTAAAGATCTATCAGGGGGGGGAGACGTTACTTCTTCAGGCCTAAGAGAGGATCACAATTGTCGATTGATTGGATCTTCCTTAACTCGGCTAATCACCATATTGTTCCTGCTAACGATAACATCAGACAGGGTGTAGCTTCTATCAGAACTAACGACAGGATAGAAATGGAAGGATATCTGGTAGATGTATATGCTAATGTCAAGGGTAACACATATAACTGGAATACCAGCCTTTCACGAGACGATAGAGGTGATGGATCTTGCGAGATCCTCTACCTCAAGAAGCTTAAGGTCAACTATCGAGTTTATGAATGATCTCTTAAGAATACGGTGAAATATCAACCCCATAACACTGTTTTAACAGCCCCGTTCATTAAATTAGTATTTGACAAATACCGCTCACTGAGAGATTTGTAATAAAAAGGCAGACATATAGTTAAGACTATATAACAATACGTAACTCAGTTACTATCCATTAAGCTTAACATAAACAAGAGGAGTATTATGTATAAGACATATTTTTTGCATAATTTTCGAGATATTGATCAGATCAGGAAACTACCTGATGATATAATAAATCATATAGAAACGGTTGGACATGTACTCCCGTTCAAAGTTAATAATTACGTTATCAATGAGTTGATTGATTGGGATAATGTTCCCGATGATCCGATCTTTACCCTGACATTTCCTCGCAAGGAGATGCTATTATCCGAGCACTATGACAAAGTAGATACAATGATCAGGAAGGGAGTGTCGAAGGAGGAACTCAACCAGGGTATCAGAGAGATACGAGAAGAGCTCAATCCTCACCCGGCTGGTCAAATGGACTTTAATGTACCGGTACTCGGAAAAGAAAAACTGTATGGTGTTCAGCATAAATATAGAGAAACTGCGCTTTTCTTCCCCAGCGAGGGGCAGACCTGTCACTCCTACTGCACATTCTGTTTCCGTTGGCCTCAGTTTGTAGGATGGAAAAATCTACGCTTTGCTACCCGGGAAGCAGAAAAACTGGCCACTTATCTCAGGCAGCATAAGGAGGTCAGTGATATTCTCTTTACTGGTGGTGATCCCATGGTTATGAAGGCAGACTATCTTAATACCTATGTTGAAAAGTTACTGACACCGGAACATGAACATCTGACCAATTTCAGGATCGGAACAAAATCTCTCACCTACTGGCCTTACCGATTTCTTAGCGATCCTGACAGTGATGACCTGCTCAGGATTCTGGAAAAGATAGTGAAAGCCGGTAAGCATCTGGCCTTTATGGTGCACTTTAATCACTATCGTGAAATGGAAACTGAAGTGGTTGAAAAGGCAATGGCCAGGTTGAGAGATATAGGGGTCGTTTTCCGATCTCAATCACCGATACTGCGACACATAAATGCTGATGCCGAGGTATGGGTAAGAATGTGGCAAAAACAGGTCAACCTGGGTATCATTCCTTATTATATGTTTGTCGTGAGGGATACGGGAGCGCAACACTATTTTGGTGTTCCGCTTCTAGAGTGCTGGAAAATTTTCAGAGATGCCTACAGCCGTGTCAGTGGGCTTGCTCGTACGGTAAGAGGTCCGAGTATGTCCTGTATCCCTGGTAAGGTTCAGATATTGGGTGAAGCGGAGATTAGCGGAGAGAAAGTCATAGTAATGCGTATGCTACAGGGAAGGAACCCGGATTGGGTTCACAGGCCGTTCTTTGCAAAATATGATGAGAAGGTTACCTGGATAGACCGAATGAAGCCTGCGTTTGGTGAAGAGAAATTCTTCTTCGAGGATGAACTGGAAAAAATCTACAGACAGAAGATTGAGGACGACGGGTCAGATAGTTACGAATAGAGTTACTATCTTCTGAGAAACAGGATCTCTTCTCCCTTGAAAAGAATGATGCTTCTGCTGTTTCTTGACGGGAGTCTCCGGAAGAATATATAACCCGATTTTCTTGCTCCGGGGAAAATCTCTCCGTAATGAAAAGCATCATGCATCAAATTGGCGCGAGCAGTCATCCTATCTCCAGTGATAGGTTCGAAGCTATCGGGGAATGGCCTGTACTTATCCCGCATGAAATCATTATAAAAAATTATATCAGCAACCTCTGCCACTGTCATTGCCTCATACTGGTTCATCTCCTCATCAAGTAGATAGATATCTCCAGGCAGTATGGTGACCGGATGCTCTGAGGTATTTCTGATTACCAGATGAAAGGTAGTAAAGAAATCGGAGATATTCTGCGGGTCTCTTGTCCAGAATCTCGGACTTATGGCAAAAGCGATATCTTCTGTTTCCAGTATAGCGTATTTATCGATTACAGTAATCCTATCTCCCGGCTGCGGGTAGTATCTGGTAGTACAACCTGTAAATAGCAGTGAGAAGAGAGCAATAATGAACATTATCAACAGAATGATAACAGAAGAGTAGAATCTTCTGTTACCATCTGTCAATATGTTCTGTTTCTCATCAAATGAGCCGGTATTATGTTTTATCATTCTTGTTATTATTATTGAATTCGAGTGTTACCTGTTGCTCGTTTGTTTCCTTGTTATCCTGCTTCTTCCCGGTTGTTTCTTTCCTTTCTTCAGCAGGTTTTTTCTCCTTTCCCTGAGTGGGTTGTTTCTCTGCTTCTATCGTACTGTCATCAGCATTGACCTCTTTATCAGAGACGATGCACGCTACGTCAAACACCTTATCATTCTTCTTCAGGGAAACAAGTCTAACCCCCTGGGTGTTACGACCGATAACCTTCATCTCTTTGACAGAGTGTCGTAGAATCATCCCTTCTCTCGTTACGATCATCAAATCGTCAGAGTCGATAACTTCCAGCAGACTTACCAGATAACCGTTTCTCGCTGATGTTTTGATAGTAATTACACCTTTAGTCCCACGATTCTTTGTCGGGTAGGAGTCCGAACCGGTTCTTTTACCGTAACCATTTTCACAGATAGCCAGTAGGGTACCCTGTCGTTTGAGGACTACCATAGAAACTACATAATCATCCTCTCTCAGTCTGATACCCCTAACACCTTTGGAGTTTCTACTGACTGTTCTGACCTTTGATTCATTGAAGCGATTGGCGTAACCGTTCCTGGTTGCAAGGATAATGTCGTTTACACCTTCGGTAATCTGAGCATCTATCAGCTCATCACCTTCAGATAATTTGATGGCGATGATACCGGTAGAACGTGGTCGTGAATAGGCTTCAAGGGCAGTTTTCTTAATGGTGCCCTGCCTGGTGACCATTGTCAGATAATGTGGCTGCTGGAAATCACGGACAATTACATGAGCTTTCAGGCTATCACCCTTTACCATAGGGATAAGGTTCACTATTGCCTTACCTCTTGCCAGACGTCCTACCATCGGTATTTGATAGACTTTCAGCCAATAACATTTGCCGAAGTTAGTGAAGAAAAGGATATAAGCATGAGTAGAGGCAACGAATATCTTCTCTACGAAATCATTATCCTTCATATTGGCACCAGAAAGTCCCTTGCCACCACGTCTTTGTTGTCTGTAGGTATCTATCGGTAATCTCTTTATATAACCTTCATGGGAAATAGTTACGACCATCTCTTCATCGGCAATAAGATCCTCGGTTTCCAGATCAGTTACATGATCGATAATCGTGGAACGGCGTTCATCTGCATATTTTTTCTTTATCTCTTTGACTTCGTCCTTGATGATCTTCATTCTCAAAGGCTCGTGTTCCAGAATCTCTTTCAGTCGCTTAACAGTCTTCAGTATCTCGTTGTACTCATCTTCGATCTTCTCTCTCTCTAGGCCGGTCAGTTTCTGTAATCTCATATCCAGAATCGCCTTAGCCTGTATCTCGGTCAGTTTGAAGTCTGTCTGTAGTCTTTCACTCGCTTCCTGCGTATTATTAGATGATTTTATAGTCTTGATTATCTCATCGATATTCTGCAGTGCAATTCTCAGACCTTCCAGTATGTGTAATCGTTTCTCTGCATTATCGAGTTCATGCTTAGTACGGCGAATAACTACCTCATGACGGAAGTTGATATACTGCTTTATCAATTCGGCGATATTGAGTACTCTGGGAATTCCGTCTACGAGAGTAAGATTGATAACTCCGAAAGACTCCTGAAGCTGAGAATATTTATACAGCTGGTTCAAAACGATCTGGGCATCTTCGTTTCTCTTGACTTCAATTACCAGACGCATTCCATCTCTTCCAGACTCGTCACGTATATCGCTTATCCCTTCGATCTTCTTATCTTTGACCAGATTAACTATCCTCTCGATCATGAGTGTTTTGTTTACCTGATAGGGTATCTCTGATATTATGATCGATTCACCACCTGAAGATTTCTTCTCCACATCAGCTTTACCTCGAATCCTGATCTTTCCATAACCTGTCTGGAAATAACTAATTATTCCGGCTCTACCGAGTATATAGCCTCCCGTCGGGAAGTCGGGACCTTTAATAAAATCCATTAATTCCAGCGGAGTCAAATCATTATTGTCTATCATGGCTATTATACCATCACAAATCTCTCCGATATTATGCGGTGGCATATTGGTAGCCATACCGACAGCGATACCGGAGCAACCATTGACTAACAAGTTGGGAATTCGGGTGGGAAATATAACCGGTTCTTCTCTTGTCTCATCATAGTTGGGGCGGAAATCGACAGTATCTTTATCCAAATCGGTCATCAAGTCGATAGCAATTTTCTCTAATTTTGCTTCTGTATATCGCATTGCTGCTGGTGGATCTCCATCTATCGAACCAAAATTACCCTGTCCATTGATTACAGGATATCTCATATTCCAGGGTTGCGCAAGGCGCACAAGAGTAGGGTAAATAACCTGCTCACCGTGAGGGTGGTAATTACCTGATGTATCACCTGCTATCTTGGCACATTTCCTGAATCCTTTATCAGGAGTGAGGTTGAGCTCATTCATAGCATAGAGGATACGTCTTTGAGAAGGTTTCAGCCCATCACGAACATCAGGAAGAGCTCTTGATACAATAACACTCATCGAGTATTCCAAGTATGCATTTTTCAGCTGGTCTTCAATCTCTATGTCAATAATTCTTGATCTGTCAACAGTCATTAAGCCTCCAATTTATTCTCATTTCCTTTTTCCCGGTTTTTTAGATGAGGTCTAGATTCTGCACATAGTGTGCATTCTTCTGGATAAACTCTCTACGTGGTTGCACTTCATCGCCCATCAGGGTAGTAAACATTCTGTCCGCTTCGATTGCATCGTCGATCTTGACCGAAATCAGGATGCGGGTGTCAGGGTTGAGTGTAGTATCCCACAACTGTTCGGGATTCATCTCACCAAGACCTTTGTATCTCTGGATAACAACCCCTTTTCTTTCTATTTCGGAAAGGATCTCGTCACGCTCTTTATCACTATAGGCATACTTTTTCATCTTTCCCTTACGGATCAGATAAAGGGGTGGCTTGGCAATATAGATATGTCCATTTTCAACCAGAGGCCGCATATAACGGAAGAAAAAAGTGAGGAGCAGAGTAGAAATATGTGCTCCGTCAACATCAGCATCGGCCATGATAATGATTCTGTGGTATCTCAGTCTGCTGATATCGAAATCATCACCAATTCCAGCTCCAAGTGCCATTATTATGGGTTGAATCTTATCGTTATTGAGAACCCTGTCAATTCTTGCCTTTTCCGTATTGAGCATCTTACCCCATAATGGGAGAACAGCCTGAAAGGTTCTGTCACGACCCTGCTTGGCCGAGCCACCTGCAGAATCACCCTCAACCAGTAAAATCTCAGTTTTTTCCGGGTCACGGGAACTACAGTCAGCCAGTTTACCGGGTAGATTACCACTCTCCAACACTGTCTTACGCCTGGTCAACTCACGTGCTTTCCTGGCGGCTTCTCGAGAACGGGCACCGAGGATAGCTTTCATAGCAATACTTTTTGCCTCATTGGGATGTTCCTCGAAGTATTCCATCAATTTTTCACCCACAATCGAGTTTATAAGGCCATCCACTTCAGAGTTTTGCAGCTTAGTCTTCGTCTGGCCCTCGAATTGAGGATTGGGCAGCTTAACACTGACAATTGCGGTCAGACCTTCCCTGATATCACTACCCTGCGGATTGATCTTCTCATTCTTCAGAAGATTGAGATTCTTTATATAGTTATTGACGGCTCTGGTCAAAGCAGTTTTGAAACCGCTGAGGTGGGTTCCACCCTCTATCGTGTTTATATTATTGGCAAAACTAAGAATATTCTCCTGATAACTGTCATTATATTGTAGTGAGACTTCAAAAGCTATTCCTTCCTTCTCACCGAAAATATAAACCGGATCTTTGAAGAGGTTTTTCTTTCCCTCGTTGAGGTATTTGACAAACGATACAATTCCGCCTTCGTACTGAAAATTATGGCGTTTTTCTGTCTTCTCTTCCCTCAATACTATTCTGATTCCCTTGTTGAGGAAGGCAAGTTCTCTCAGCCTTACAGCAAGATAATCGAAATTGAATTCGACAGTTTCGAAGATTGCAGGATCTGGTTTGAATGTTGTTGTCGTTCCAGTCTTGTTAGTCTGGCCAATAATTTCAACGTCCTTGGTCGGTATACCGCAAGAGTAAGTCTGATGATAGATATTACCATTCTTGAAAACCTTGACCTCCATGAAATCAGAGAGGGCGTTTACTACTGAAACACCAACACCGTGCAGACCACCGGAAACCTTGTATGTTTTATGGTCGAATTTACCACCGGCATGCAAGACGGTCATTACTACCTGTAGAGCAGAAACATTCGATTCTTTGTGTATATCGACTGGTATACCCCTACCATTATCTTCGATAGTTACTGAACCATCGCTGTTTAAACTGATTTCAATCTTATCGCAAAATCCGGCCAGATCTTCATCGATACTATTGTCGACAACCTCATAAACCAGATGGTGTAAACCTCTCTCTCCGATGCCACCGATGTACATTGTAGGTCGTTTACGGACTGCTTCCAGTCCTTTAAGGACCTTAATACTGGTTGCTGTGTAATCTTGTGCGCTCATAATAGCTCCTTCTTTTCTCCACTTGTATAAAATTATTTAGTAACATACTATTCATCAATTCCCTCCAGAATATCGCGATAGCGATCTCGCCGTTGAGATGCATCTGGTAAGTCACCCAGGCTGACGATGATATCGATCTTACTACCCCGGGGAACAAATTCGTCGGCAATAGGCTGAGAATACATTATCCTGTCTCTGGCAACTTCATGGGAGTATCTATATATCTTCTCCCCGAGTTGAAGTCCAATATTCTCCAGCCTGATCTTGGCTTCTAATTCGGTGATATTTTCGAGATATGGTACCCTAACAAGCTCCGGTCCTTTACTTACAACAACCTCTACTGTCCGGTTGATCTTGGTTGTCTTATCAGCTTCAGGTGATTGGGAAATAATACTGTTCTGCGGGATATCATCATCATGACGCATATCGACCTGCTGAACATAAAGATCCAGTTCCATACAGGTCTTGCGTGCTACGTCAAAAGGTTGTCCAACAATATCAGGGACGGTAACCTCATTACCGGTCCCTACCACCAGAGTCAGTAGTATATTCACACCGAAGAAACCGACGATAAAGAGTAATATCAATATTCCAATAGCGGCCAGCAATGCCTTTATCTTGACCATCATACTTTAGTTCTTCCCCCTTTTATGCATTTTAGCTGCAAAGACACCGTCTATCTTATCACGATGCGGAAGTGTCTTTAAGAAACCGTTCTGCAAGAATTTTTGCGAAATGATCTGCGGGTTTTTTATTAACTCAAAGTTCTTGTTCTTGCTCAAAAAACGTTCCACCTGCTCTTCATTCTCTGCTATATTCATTGTACAGGTGCTGTATACCAGATAACCACCTTCTTTAACAAACTGAGCTCCGTTATCGAGAGCGTTTTCCTGCAGCTTGAGGAGTGATTTCATATCCTGATTGAACTGCCAGCGTAGTTCGGCCTTCTTCTGTAAGACTCCCCATCCGGAACAGGGGACGTCAAGAATCACCCTGTCGTATGCTGGAGCTCTCGGACCGAATTTCAGGGCATCTTCAGTGACTATGATCATATTGTTGACCTGTAGTCTGTGAACTGCCTTTTTTATCTTTTTGCTTTTCTGTGGGAATTTATCAACCGCTACTACTTCACCGGTGTTATTCATCAACTCCGAGATATAGGTACACTTCCCGCCAGGTCCTGCGAACAGGTCGAGGATATTTTCATCTTCCTGCGGATCAAGTAACTCAACGATCATTGCTGATGAGGGGTCTTGTATGGAGAAATACCCCTCTTCAAACGATACATCGTTGAGTATACCCTGTCCATATTCTGTCAGGAATGTATTTGGTGAAGCTCCTGATTCTTCCAGATTCCAACCCTTGCGGGCAAAGTACTTCTTGAAGCGCTCTCTGTTGGTAGCCATTACATTGATTCGTAATGCGAGTTTAGGATTGCGGTTGAAGTAGATACAGAGCTCTTCAGTCTCCTCTTCTCCCCAGTATTCCAGCCATTTGTTGATCAATTCGAGGGGAAAGGAATACTTTAGTGACAATCTCTGTGCAATCTCTCCAGGATATTCTATCTCTGGTTGTCTGAGATAATTTCTGAGCAGGGCGTTTATGAAGTCGGCTACTCTTGAGTCAAACAGGTTTTTGGCCAGTTCTACAGTTTCATCTACTGCTGAATGGTCTGGCACAGAGCCGCAGTAGATAATTTGATACAGTCCGAGATAGAGCAAGCTCTTGATCTTCAAGTTGGTATGCTGATATTTCTCTCTATCGGTCAGTGTAGAAGCGAGATAATCAAGATTATGATGCATCTTGATTGTTCCCTTGACAAGATAAAAGAGAAAATTCCTGTCCTGGTCGTTCAGTTTTTTTACTTTCTGCTCCAGTAGCCTGTCGGAATGATGATGATCCTTCAGAACTTTGTAAATGATATTGTATGCTTCTCTTCTTAATAAATCCACTATTATCTCTGTTTTTTGCCTGTATAACGGTTTTTATATATATGTTGAATTGCCATTTTGATTAATTTCTCGGAAGAGTTAATTTCTTTTTCCTCTTTGATCAGTTCGTCAAGGGCAAAGCCAATATCGGGCTGCTTGTATCCGAGAGTTATCAGGGCTGTTTCTGCTTCTGAGATTAGTCTGTCTATTCCCGAAACCGAACTTTCTGCTAAAGAGAGAGCAGTAAGTGAGCCGAGTTTATCTTTTAATTCCAGAATAAGACGTTGCGCGGTTTTCTTACCCAATCCGGGGACTATTGTCAGTGCTTTGTCATTCTCTGTTCTGACAGATTTAACGAAACTGGCTACAGTTAATGCCGAAAGGACTGATAGAGCTATCTTGGGGCCTATTCCACTGATAGAAATTAGCAGTCGGAAGAGCTCTCTTTCTTCCGGAGAATGAAATCCGTAAAGTTTCATATCGTCTTCGCTTACTACAAGATGGATAAGAAGCCTCGATTCCTTCTCGAGAGGGCCGAGTTTCTCGTATGTACTGAGCGGAATATGGATTTCATAACCAATGCCCCCAGAGTCAATGACTACGGTCATTGGGTTTTTTTCGACCAGCTTACCTTTTATGTATGAGAACATCTCTAATTCCTGAATCTCTCGTTATTATAGAGTGCATAGGCTACTGCCAGAGCATCTGCCGCATCTGTTACCAGATTATCAATCTTAACATTCAGCAGTTTGGGTAACATATACTGAACCTGTTGTTTAGAGGCATTACCGTTACCAGTTACAGCCTTTTTCACCGCCCTGGGAGAGTATTCCTGCAGAGGAACCTTCTCCTGAGCAACTGCCAGTAGTATTGCTCCCCTTACATGACCCAACGTCAAGGCTGATTGGAAGTTCTGACCATAAAAGATCGTCTCGATACCGATTCTGTCCGGTTTGTTATCCTTTATTACTTCCTTAATCCTGTTGTAGATGATCTCTATCCTGTCGGCCAGGGTAGAAGCAGGGTTCAGCTTTATCACGTCATAACCGACAGCTACAATCTTCCGCTTCTCTGTCTCTAATAACCCATAACCACAGATCCGGCTACCGGGGTCAATACCCAAGAATATCAATCTTCTCTATTCCTTGACCTATCTAGAAGGGGTCTTTATAAATTATCACTATTCGTTAGCCAATTTTTCCAGTATCGAATCTGAAATCTTATAATTGGCAAATACTTTCTGGACATCATCAAGATCTTCCAGCTTATCGATCAGTTTGAGTAGTTTCTCTGCTACATCATCTGCTTCTACTGTATTAGTCGGAAGGCGGGTCAACTCGACAGTTTTGACCTGAAATCCGTTCTTCTCCAGGTATCCAGAAACTGTATGCAGATCTGTCGGGCTGGTATAAATAGATAGTATTCCATCAGCAAATTCGGCATCTTCAGCGCCGGCATCAAGAGCGGCCATGATGGCATCATCTTCTGTCATCTCAGGCGCTTCTACCTCGATATACCCCTTCTGTTGGAATACCCAGGATACAGCTCCGCTCTCAGCCATTGTGCCACCATACTTGGAAAATGTATGCCGGACTTCTGCCACTGTTCGCTTTTTGTTGTCGGTCATCACTTCGACCAATATTGCTACTCCATTGTGTCCATACCCTTCGTAGGTGTATTCTTCGTAAGTAACACCCTCTATTTCACCCGTACCTCGTTTTATTGCCTTTTCTATATTGGCATTGGGCATATTAACACCCCTGGCTGCTGAAACTGCTGCTCTTAAACGGGGATTGGTATTGATATCACCTCCACTTCTGGCAGCGGTAATGATCTCTCTCGTATAACGGGTGAAGAGTTTACCACGCTTGGCATCGGCTGCACTCTTCTTATGCTTTATCGTGCTCCATTTATTATGTCCTGACATATTCTCCTGGTCTCCTTACTGATCAATGCTCGATTTTCCTGTTCCAGCGAAACTTTCCCAATGATCAGGAGTGTTAAAGTTCCTCTGGTCTAACCTCGCCTCTGAACAAACATCGTTTATTATTCACTCTCCTGATAAGCAGCGATAATCTTGGCAGCTTCTTCTTCAGGCAACTTCTCATAGTGAGAGAATTTCTGATTGAATCTTCCCCTTCCCTGTGTAAGGGATTTCAGGTTCGGGAAATATGAGAAGAGTTCCGAGAGAGGTAGTTGGGCATTTAGTATCTGCTTCTTACCCTTCTGTTCCATACCGAGTATCTTCCCTCTACGGGTAGAAACATCCCCCATTACATCCCCCATATACTCCTGCGGAATAATTATCTGAACTTCGTGGATCGGTTCCAGGATTATTGGCCTTGCTTCCTGGAATCCCTTTTTTAGTGCCTGTGATGCTGCCAGTTTGAATGCCAGCTCAGAAGAATCTACATCGTGATAACTGCCAAAATAGCAATCGATGTAAATATCGACTACAGGGTAACCGGCAATGATTCCCTTCTGCATTGTTTCGACTACACCCTTTTCTACTGCTGGTATGAATTTGCTCGGTATAGTGCCACCAACAATAGAGTTGATGAATTCGAACCCCTCTCCACGTTCTCTGGGGCCGATCTTGAAATGGACATGTCCGTACTGGCCTCTGCCACCTGACTGCTTCTTATGCTTGTATTGAACATCGGCATTACCCATGATAGTCTCTTTATAAGGTATCTTGGGGTCGTTCAATACAGTGTCGATCTTATAACGGCTCTTGAGCTTTTTCTGGACCATTCCGATCTGAAGCTCTCCGATTCCTGAAAGCACATTCTCCATTGTCTCTTTGTTCATTTCGAGACGGAGTGTTGGATCTTCATCGATCAATCTAGTTAAGCCACTACCTATCTTGTCCTCGTCACTCTGGTTAACCGCTTTGATGGTTTTCCAGTAAACAGGAGTAGGTAGATCCGGATGAATGTAACTCCTCTTGCTGTTTGGTTCTGTTATGGTATTGAACCCACGTGCCACCTTCAGTTTCACCAGTGCGCCAATCTCTCCAGCCTTCAATTCTGAAGCATCTTTACGGGTCTTGCCCAACAGATAATACATAGAACCGATCTTATCTTTATTATCCTTCTCGGGGATAAAAACATCCATTCCGGATTTCAAGGTTCCGGATAAAACACGAACGTAACCAATATCACCAGTTATCGGATCTGCTACAGATTTAAAAAGGTAGGCAAGAAGAGGTCCATCTTCACTGCAGGTGAGAATCTTTGTTTCTTCATTATCTTTTATTTTTACTTCCTTTTTGTCAGCGGGTGAAGGAAGATACTCGACAATACCGTCCAATAACGGAGTGATACCGACCTCTGTTCCTGCTGAACAGCAAAAAGCAGGGATTAACATACCTGCTGCCAGACCTTTCTGAAGTCCGGTCAAGATATCTTCGTTACTGAGAGTACCGGCATCGAGATATTTGTTCAGAAGGCCTTCATCTGTCTCGGCAATTGCTTCCAGCAGTTGCAACCTCAAGGTATCAGCCTGCTCCTTCATATCGTCGGGAATACTGGTATAACTCCCCTGCAGATGAGCCTTCTCTTTAACAAGGTCGATTACTCCTTCAAAAGTATTCTCTTTGCCAATGGGAATAATTACCGGTACTGGAGTGATACCCAGATTTTCTTTGATTAGTCCCAATGTCTTGTCAAAATCAGCATGCTCGTTATCCATACGATTGACGATAATAGCCGTTGAAAGATTGTCACGGTCTGATAACTGCTCCAGAGTCTGTTCCAGACCTACCTCAAACCCCGCTGCGGCATTGGCTACGATAAAAACAGTGTCAGCAGCTGTGGCACCGGCTATCTGGTCGCCCACGAAATCAGCTAAACCAGGTGTATCAATGAGGTTTATCTTGTGATTCTTCCAGTTAAAATGAGCTATGCTCAAGGTTAGAGACATACCTTTATTTATCTCTTCCGGATCGAAATCCATGATTGTGTTACCTTCTTCTACTTTTCCAATTCTACTCGTCGCCCTGGCCTGATGTAACAAGTGCTCGGCCAGAGTCGTCTTACCAGCTCCGCTTGCCCCTACAAAGGCAATATTCCGGATCTGCTTCATGTCATTACTCATCATTAATTCCCCCGTTGCATTTATTATGTATATTTCTATTCAAACAATTATAAGGCCCCTATCTTGTCAATAGAAAGATACGCTTATAAACCCTTAATTTTCTGTCTCTTATTGTCCTTATTTGTCCGAAAAAAACAGCCGAAAGGAAAGTGTGCTAACTTGTTGTGGGTCAATTAATTGCAAACACCCCAATCCCACCCCGTTAACCAGGAATAAAAAAAATGAGAAAAAATCATGCTCACAGGAGTCAGAAGAGGCCATTTTGATATATTTAGCACTCTTTTGTGTAGATTGCTAATTTTTTCTTGCTTTTTTGTCGAAAGCGATTATATATGTATATAGAAAGACTTAATAAGGAGGTTAGAACAATGAGACTACCGATAATGAGGCGCGAGGAACGTCAGTTAGACAGCAGGCCGGTACGTTCTCTGATTGATGATTTTCTTAAGAACGCTTTTTTCGAGCCGGAAGAAGAGGAATCGAAGCTAATGGCAATGGATGTTATAGAACGAGATAGTGAGTATGTTCTGAAGGCCAATTTACCTGGCATCAAGAAGAAGGATATCAAGGTATATATAGAGGGCGAGAATCTAGTTCTTGAAGCGAAGCGTTCTGAGGAGAAGGAAGAGAAGAGTGAAACCATGTATAGATGTGAACGATACCGGGGTGATTATCGCCGTGTATTCACCATACCCGAAGATTGGGATTATGAGAATATCAAGGCGAATTATGATAATGGAGTCTTGAATTTAACGGTTCCCAAGAAAGAAGTCAAGCCTGAAAAAGAGATTACCGTTAAATGAGAGTAGAACATTAAGGCAAAATTGTGATAAAACATTGATAAGGAGGTTGCTATGTTACCACCAATAATCAAGCCCAGTCAGGATTTGTTTCCTGAAATCTCATCGATGTTGAGTGATTTTGTTGATAACGCCTTTCCAGCAAGAAGCGAGAAAGAGGGTTTAATGATGCCGATAGATCTTATTGAGACAGAAAAGGAATTCATACTGAAGGCAGATCTACCTGGTATGAAGCGCGAGGATTTGAAGGTATCCGTTGATAAGAATACTCTGACCATAAGTGGTAAGAGTAATGAGAAGAGAGACAAGTTAGAAGGGACTGTCTATCGAGATGAGCGCTACAAGGGTGACTACCATCGTATGATATCGTTCCATATACCGGTCGATCTGGACAACATAAAAGCCAGGCTGGAAGATGGTGTTTTACTGATCAATGTACCAAAGCGAGAGATAAAACCGAAGAAGGAGATCAATATCTCGTAAAATTGAGAAAGGAGGCAATTATGAACTTTTTAACAACGAGAACGAGCAGGGATTTGTTTCCCATGATGTCTTCTCTGTTCGACGATTTTCTCAGTAATGCCTTCAATGACGAACAGACGGAAGCCAACAAGATGATGCCGATGGATGTATCCGAGCGCGAGAAGGATTATGTGATCCGAGCCAATATGCCCGGCATCAGGAAGGAGAACATCAAGATATCTGTATCCAGCAACAATGAGTTAACTATCGAAGGTAAGCAGGAAGAAGAGAAGAGCGAGAAGAACGAGACAGTTTACCGATTTGAGAGGTACAAGGGTGATTACCGACGCACGATCTCTATGCCCGATGTCTGTGATATCGATAAGATAGAGGCCAAGCTGGAGGATGGAGTATTGACATTACGAGTCCCGAAGAGAGAGCCTTCACCAGCTAAAGAGATCAAGATCGGTTAATTCTTCTCAAATGTATTCTCGTAACCGCAAGGTGGGATATTTCCTCCCTTGCGGTTTTTTTGAAATTTCTTTACTAATTAGATAAGAAGAAAAGAGTGGTAACTATAAAATCTGAGGAGGAGTTATGATTGATAAAGAGCAGGTGGAAAAAGTACTTGATCTTGTACGGCCTTCGATCCAGTCAGATGGGGGAGATGTCGAACTGATAAAGGTAAGAGAAGATAATGTAATCGAAGTCAGGTTGAAGGGTGCTTGTGGGACTTGCCCCATGGCTACCTATACGTTAAAAGCCGGGATAGAAAGGGTTTTGAAAGAAAAGATTCCGGAGGTCAAAGAGGTTATTTCGGTCTAACAGATTATCCTGGAGAAGCAAACAGCAGAAACGATCCGGCAAACAATACGATTTGTTTACCCTTAAGTAGATAGTAAATGTTCGCTATAAATCAGTTAGATCTCTAGCTATCAGTCCGGTCTTCTGACCGTAGAGGGTTGTTTTGCAGTCAGCAGCAGCCTGAATTTTGGTGAGAAGATATGGGTTGGATATTCTGTTAGGAATTCTGTCAGCATGTTCTCATATTCCTGTTGCTTGTTTTTTTTGAGTTCAGCCAGTTTCAGGGTCGCATAGCCGAGCAGGGTTTCATTCTGGAAGGGGTGAGAAAAGATATCTTCAGCAATATCATACTTTCCCGCCTCCATTGCCCATAAGCCACTAATCATAATAATCTCTTCATCGTTTGTATTCTTATCTATCGCCAGTAAGCGGTCTAAGGCTTCATCTTCTTTATATATACTCTTCAGTCTGTAAGCTTCCAGAAAGGTGTTTCTGACCTGGGATTTCATTTCGTGGAAGATAACGGTCAGAAAGAGTGCTTCTCCCGTCAGTTCGTTTCCCGGCATACCGATAATCATTTCAGTGAGGAGAGAATCTGAGGGGTTACCATATTCCATCAGTACAAGCATGAACCTGTAGTAGTGGCCCAGATTGTTGATCTGTGATCCGGACGGTTCGTTTCTCAGTATGCTCTCCAGCAGGTTTCCAGCCTGGTTATAATTCTCACTCATAACCAGATAATGGGCAACTTTCAGATCGAGTTCTTTCTGTTCATTTCGGTTGAAGGCGAAGTTCTTAGCCTCTTCAAAATGGATGATCACATCATCCTGTGGCTCATCAAGCCGGATTGCTATGTCTGCCAGAAGTTCCCTCGCCTGCCTGTTTGCCCTGGTTCTGAATCTCACCTGCCGGTCCTGGATTCTTGTGTCCTCAGTAATCTCTCGCAGCACTTCCTGTGCCTGCCGAAGCTGGTTCTTACTTATATGGAGTTGTGCGATTTTTATTCCGACTTCAGCCGATTTGACCGGGTCTGTTATGCTCTCCCGGTATTTCTCGTATGCCTGTCTGGCGAGGTCGATATTGCCGGCTACAAACAACTCATCAGCGAATCTAAACAGTTTTTCCGGTTCCAGTCTCTGATAGACCAGAAAAGCATCCTCCAAATTACCAATGTGAGCGAGAGACAGGGCATAGAGTTCCAGGAGAATCTGCTCTTCTGAATCGGCAAGCCTGTTCTCGAGAGTACTGATTCCTTTTTCGTCTTCATCAAGTATCCCCTTGATCCTGTTTGTTACGAAAAAGAGATAACCTGGATTCCTCTCCAGATGATTGATATATTCTCCGATAGCTTCAGGATAATCATTGATCTGTTCGTAGTTTCTGGCTAATTCCACGGCAAAGATATGATCGTCACCGGTAGTTCTGCGGGCCTGTTTGAGCACATCGATCGCGATTTCGGACTGTCGTTCCCTTTCATAAACGAGAGCGAAATTCCTGTATTGTGCAATGTTACCGGGATTATCACGAAGATAATCCATTCCGGTTTTCCTTGCCTGCGAGGTTTCTCCTTTTCTTATCAGTATTGATATATTCATTTGAGTATAGACATCGGGTGCAAAGATATCTTCATAATCTTCCAGTATCTGAGCAGCAGCCTCGACCCTGTTCAGGTTGAGCAGTGTATTGAAATAACCTGTTACGATCTCCTGATCTTCAGAATATCTCTCGATAAGATCTTCATAGATCTGGAGTACCTGAGCGAATTCTCTTCGAGCTTCCAGTCTACGTATCTGATTCATCATTACCTGTTTATGGTCGTACTGGCCGGATATACCTATACTGATGATCATTATTCCCAGCAGTAAAAGGACAATTTTCGTTCTGAACAAATTCATTCACCTACTCCCGTTCCATTGCTCTAATATTAATCAATCTGAGATACTCTCTTATTAGTTCCTGGTATTCCTGTGGAAAGTTCTGATAGTTTTCCTCGAGTAATGCCCGCTGTCTCAATCTCTGGAACTCCTGCTGCACATCGGGTGGGAGTGACCATTCTTCCTCTTCCCTTGTTTCACCCCTTCTCTGTTCGGAATATTCTCTCTGATGGACCGATTTGTTGATATCCAGCAGGCGGGAAAGGATTCTCTCCTGTTGCCTGATAAGGTCATCATCGAGCCTGTTCTGTCGTAACTGTCGTGACACCGATTCCAGTTCCTCGATCAACTGATTGAGAGCATTGGCCTGTCTCTGTGCTTCCGGGTTGGTCTCCATCAGACGTCTTAGATTTTCTGCAAGCCTCTCCTCATCACGAGCCAGGCGCTGCATCTGTTGCCGTGCTTCCTGACTGTAACCCTCAGAGCCACCCAGCATATCGAGTAATTGCTGAGTGAGCATATTCATTGTCATCTGCTCCTGACCCATCTGCTGCATAGCCTGCATCATACTTTCCATCGCACCACCAGGTCCCTGTTGCATATTGTCACGGGTCTGCATCAGATTGAAGATCATCAGATTGATCCCCTTTTGGACATTGTTGAGATGATTACGAATATTGGGGTTTCTCGTATTCATTATTTGATTGAACATCTCACGGTAGGCGGTCAGAGTCATATCGGCATCCATAATAAACTTCGGGGTGATGTAAAGAATGATTTGAGGAGAACTATAGAGTTTCTGCAGGGCAAGTTGCAGGGCATCGAATCCGGCGATGAGATCGGGATAGATGGGGAAGGGGTCCTGAGCGAGCCTGTTTGATGTTACCTGATGTTCCTGAGACAGGGCGAGCAATCTTCTGATCGTAGCCTGTATTACTTCTGCCATATTGGACATACTGCTGGACATCATAGATTCAGTCATCTCGTCTAACTTCTGTGTCATTCTCTGCATCTTCTGAAGAGCCTGTTCCTGGCTGGAGACAGCTTCACTCATATTCTGATTTTGTAGATGTTGAGAGCTCTCTTCCAGATCCTGGTCGAGATCTTCAGCTTCAATCTGCTCCTGCAGTTCTTGAAGAGCTTCCTTGAGATCCCTGTCCTTCTCGTCGTCCATCATTTCGGTCGCCTCTTCTAACTGGTCACGCAGGGCGTCGAGCTTCTCTTTTATCTTATCCTGTTCTCCTGCCAGAGCTTCACCGTCGGCACTCTCCTGCTCTGTCCGCTCCATAAGATCCTGTTGCATCTGTTCCATCTCTTTAGAGATAGCAAGTGCCTTCTGGATACTCTGTTCTTTTTTGATATTTTCTAGCAGGTCGAGTGTGTTCTGCAGTTTACGGTCGAATTCCTCCATCGAGAACTTGAAGTCTTCCATCGCTTTCAGGAGTTCCTCCCGGTCCATATCTTCCATTGCAGCCCTCATCTGTTCCATCATCTCCTGCATACGTTCATCAGCGATCTCCTCCATCAACTCCTTGATCCTCTCCATCTTCTCGAGTGTCTCCTGTGACAGGGAGGGGTTATCCTGAAATTTCTCCAGTAGTTGCTGATATTCGTCGGCGATGCTGTCTATCTGCTGGTTGAGATCCTCCTGACGGTGTAAAAATTGTTCCAGTTCCTGCCTGTCTTCCCAGTCAAATTCTTCTCTTTTCATCATCTCACGCCTCTTTTGCTCGAATTCGTCCTGTAGTTCGCGAGACTGATCGATAGAGCGCTGGAAGGATTCCATCTTCATCTCCTCTTCCCGTTCTATTTCGGCAAAGATCTCCTCTATCGAGGGAAAGCGAAGGATATACCGCTGGCTTGTAGCTGTTTGGGGAGTCGGGGCGTTATCGGTTATCTCTGCCCAGTAGATGACTCTGTCTCCCGGTAACATATAGGTTCCTGACAGGTCGAAGATGTAATCGTATTCAAAAGTCTTCTGAGTAATCCGTTCCTGGAGTGTTTCAGCAATAACTTCGTTCTCGTTTATCTGATAATAGAGCTTGAGATCCTGTAAGCCAAAATCGTCCGTAGCAAAAAACTTCATCTGTTGCATCATATTCTGGGTGAAGATAGTATCCCTGCCGGGGTAAACGATCTTGATTTCCGGAATCTTATCGGGAATGACGGTAATCTGTCTCTCCAGCCGTCTTGCCTCATTACCAAGAAAATCGGTCAGTTTGAAGTGATAACTACCGCTCTTACTCAGCCTGAAACCGGTTTCGAAAACGTTTCGCCCCATTCTTTCCATCTCGAGCAGGGAGCCGTCCGAGAAGATGAGTAGTGCTTCTTCCAGTGGATTATTTGTTTCGATCTCTACCCGTACTTCTGTATTGATGATACCTCTGATGTTTCCACTGCTCTCATATTCCGTCTCCGGTACCAAACCGGTATATTCTGGATAGGTATAGCGAAGTGTAAGATTGCGAACCGACGGTTCTTCATAGACCTGAACGAAGAAGGTATCTGATGAGGCCTGGGTTGTAGCAACATAATAGTGAAATGAAAAGTCTGGATTATTGAAGACTTTACGGTTCTGATATAGTACCTCGGTACGCCAGGTATCGTTCTGCCTGAAATAGAGTGTGTGGGTCATATCCGGTTCCGGATCGATTACTTCGATTGTTAGCGGAGTATTACGGGAGATGGATATGTTTCCCGGTGAGACAAGCACATAATCCCGATAGGTAGGTTGTGGAATGCTGTTGGAGGTGAAGAATCTCCAGGAGTCGAGATATATACCGGGACTAAAAGCTGTAAATATGATGGTTATCAACAGGGCGATCAGAAAGGGAGTGAAGGCCTGCTTGAGCCTGCTTCTTTCCGGTTCTATCTTCTGGTTGGCTGCTCTTTGATTGGCATTGTTATAGAGTAATTCAAGGATGTCACTATCCTTGTCTTCTCTTGTTGAAGAGAGTTCAAGGGCGTTCTGGTAGGTGTCACTCTGATCTTCATTATAATTATCGAGAAGCCTTGCAGCTCTATTTTGAGTCAACCATTGATTGTTGGTCTGCAGAACGAAATAGACAGCCATGAGAGCGAGAAAGATCTTCAGGCTGATAGCGAAGAGGAAGAGTTCGAAAATCCGTTCCGAGGTAAAGCTGTGGAACAGATAAAATAGATTGACGAGCACGAGATAGAGAGCGAGCAGGAGAAGCAAGTTTCTCGTAACCAGATAGAGGTTGAATTTATTGCGGTATTTGATAATAATTTTCTGGAATCTCTGCATTACTCTTGTTTCTCTCAATTGACAGGGTTATAGGGAACTCCGGTTGCTGTTCCCTGAATAATGTCATTCTCGTTCAGATAGCCAGACAACCTGTTCAGCCAGGATCGTTTCAGCCCTGGAAAGCTGTTGAGTGCTCTCCCATCGCGATTGACATTGGAGGTAAAGAGACGGCTGATCACCTTATCACTACGGGTATGCTGCAGGACGATGGCAAGGGTGGCGATATATTCTTCGATATCGGGAATGGAATCGAGAACTTCTCTGGAATATCCTGACAGCTCGGTATTTTTATAGACTACCAGGTTGTGGAACTTGATCTGCCTCACTATCTCCAGATTGTTAAGATAGTTCACTGTCCTGATCAGATGTTCTCTTGTTTCACCGGGAATGCCGATGATCAGATGAACACCGGTCTCGATATCGTATCTGGAACAGAGCTCAGCTGCGGCAGCGAAATCTTGCACTGTATGGCCTCTTTTTAGGAAATCGAGGCTCTCTTGATGGATAGACTGTAGTCCAATTTCCAAAAAAATGTCTCCTTTCAGCTCTTTGAGCATCTCCATAATATCTTTGTTCAAATAATCAGGTCTGGTTGATATTATCAAACCTTTGATTTCATTATGTTTTAACGTCTCAGAAAAGATATGTTTCAGATAGTCGAGCTCGCCGGCAGTCGAGGTTTCGTTATGGAAATAGGCCAGCAGAGCAACTCTGCCACACCCCTGCCGGATATCGGGGAGGAGTGTTTCGATCTGCTGCTTAACTTCGAGATTCCCTGCCAGGCGCCTGTCGGTAAAGCTCTCGGGAGAACAGAAGATGCAACCGCCACTCTTCTTCCTGTGTGGGCAGTCACGGTTGATTGAGAGCCCTATGCGGAAAGTTCGTACCCCGTAACGTCTCTTCAAATAACTGCCGTAGGTGTTGACCCGTTCTTCCAGTCGCTTGCGCATCAATCCTCTTCTTTCAACTCCCGGGTCATCAGGTCACGAATTGCCTCTTCAGGCGACTTGTCGTTAAAGAGTACCCGGTAGATCTGCTCGGTAATCGGCATTGTGACACCCTTCTTCTCTTTCAGATGATAGATCGAACGGGTTGTCTTGACCCCTTCGGCAACCATATGCATCGAAGCGAGAATGTCATTCAGCCTCTTGCCCCGGCCAAGCTGATAACCGACATACCTGTTCCGGCTATGCTGGCTGAAGGCGGTGGTGATCAGATCACCGATACCTGAAAGGCCATTGAACGTGTTCGGATCGGCACCCAGGGCATCACCCAGTCTTCTGATCTCTGACAGGCCACGGGTTAAGAGAGCACCCTGAGTATTGTCACCAAGGCCAAGTCCACTTACAATACCGGAGGCAATGGCAATGATATTCTTGACCGCTCCACCCAATTCAACACCGATAATATCTAAACTGCGATAAATTCTGAAATACTCGTTACTGATCAATTCCTGTGTATAAGTCAGGCTCTCATCATTACTTCCTGCCAGTACAACAGCAGACGGGATCTTTCTCGCTACCTCTTCTGCATGACTGGGACCGGATAGGGAGGAGACAAGACAGGTTAACCGCTCCGATAGCTGAGAGCTGATCACCTCTGACATACGCATCAGTGTCTCTTCTTCTATTCCTTTGGCCAGGTTGACTATGCTCTTCAAATTTTTAACTTCACTTATACAGGGAACTACCAGTTTCATTACAGAACGCATGGTATGAGACGGCACAGCCATTATCAGGATATCTGGATCTACTTGAAAGGCTTCTTCCATATCAGAAGTGATAGCTATATTCTCATTGATCCTGATACCGGGCAGCAATCGGGAGTTAAAACCGGTCTTTCTGATCTCATCTACATATTCCTGATTATATTCCCAGAGGGAGACATCTATACCGTTAGACCTCATAAGGGATGCAAAAGCGAGTCCCCAGCTTCCTCCTCCAACAATAACGCTGTTTGACAAAATACCTCCAGTCTGTATTTTTTTTACGGGGAAGTACCCGTATGATGCAGGTGATAACAGGGGGTGGCACTGTTACTATTGTTCTTGCAGGACAATGTTCTTAAAATGCACCAGGGTTATCAGCTACCAGTCAATAAATTTTAAAGATAAACAGATTTAACTCTCAGTCTTCAGATTTTAGTTACGGGGAACTCTAATGGCCAGATTATGACTCTCAGCTGCCGATACGGCAAGGAAATCATCTCCCTGCATCGTTCCTGCTTGTCCCTGACGGTTGTCTCCCCAGAGCGAGACAGTACCGTCTCGCTTCAGGGCAATACTGTGGAATCTCCCGGCAGCAATCTGTCGAAAACCGTTACCTGATGGGATATCGAGCTGCCCGTGTTCGTTATCGCCCCAGGCTATTAGTGTTCCATCTTTTCTTAGAGCCAGAGAGTGGTGTTCACCTGCTGCGATGGCGACGTAATTATTACCCTCAGGAACATCGCACTGCCCTACATTATTCAATCCCCAGGCTACGAGAGAGCCGTCCTTCTTCAAAGCGAGGCTGTGATATCTCCCGGCAGTAATAGCCTTGAAATCATTGCCATCCGGGAGGTGTAATTGATTGAAAAAATTGGCACCCCAGGCGGCGATGCTACCATCATATCTCAAAGCAAGACTATGTCCATCACCAACAGCAATAGCCTTAAAAACCCTCTCCTCAGGAACCTCAAGCTGGCCGTTACCAGCATCATTACTCCAGGCAACAAGTGTACTGTCAGCTTTCAGAGCGAGATGATTCTGCCAGCCAGCATCGATGGCCAAAAAATCGAAGCCGATCGGTACCTCTTCCGAATCGTCAGTTCCCCAGAGTGTAAGGCTGCCATCCTTTCGCAGGGCAAGATTATTTCTCATCCCCGCAGAGACAACCAGGTAATCATCTCCCTCAGGAATATCCAGCATAGCCGGATCGTTACTTCCCCAGCTGAATATCTCTCCCGGCCTCTGACGATCACGAGAACAGGAGAGCGCTAGGAAAAATATACTAACAAGCAAAACAGTTTGATATATCTTTAACTTCATTATCGTCTAAAACTCCTCTATCAACATCTCTTCTTCGGGTATTTACACACCCTGTGTAGTTTATTATTATGTTACATCACTACAATCAGCAGAGCGGGTGTCAATGATATTTTTTGTTAAGAGACAGGGATAGTTGCTGGTATGATAGTTAGAATACTTGCTCAGGTCAGGGATTCTTTCCTTAAAACATTGGGTAGGACTAGAGTCGGCCGGGTGCCGACTCCAATCCTGCGGTTAAGTTACTAAAAGCTATACTCTTTTTTGACGGTAGCTGCAGCCCTGTCAGCAGGAATTATCACCTTTTAAGAATAAATCCAGTATATTATTTCAAGAGCAGCATCTTACGTTGCTCTAATGTGTCAGAGGTTCTCAATCTGTAGAAATATACTCCACTGGCAAGAGGGAAACCGTTACGGCATCTGCTGTCCCAGCGGACTGTATGCAGCCCTTCGGGCAGAAATTCATCATCGAGCAATCTTGTAACCAGTTGTCCTCTGACATTGAAGATTTCCAGTGTAACCTCTTCTGCTCCCGGCAGGTGGAATACGATCTGCGTCTCCGGATTGAAGGGGTTGGGGAAGTTTCCGACCAGTAACGAATCTTGCGGCCGTTCGATAACGAAGATCTCGTCGACAGATGTCGGGCAGGCCAGGACAGAGTGAACGGGAGATTCCAGATAGAGTTCGTCGAAGACATTGAGGATCTTGATATCGTAGATATAATAGAGGTCGATATTTTCGATCACATAATACTCCAGGGCAGGGTCTATTTCGATCTCTATCCATTCCGAAGCGGGCTGGTGGGATTTTTTATAATAAAGGTACTGCTCATCGGCCCCGGCAGAGCGGAACCAGTTGACTGTGATATCCTGCATATAATGGCTTGCCGAAGTAATGAAGGGAATGGCCGGGACATCATCATAGAGCGAGAGATCGTACCCCGATTCATAGAAAGCCCGGGCAATCAGGCTCTTGTTCTTTAGATCGTCGAGATCGGTTCCCATAAAGATCACCCCGTGAAGTGAAATGCTCTCACCCGGCGGGATGTTCAGCGATTGCGGGGTGGGATCGTTATAACCCTGCATATCGCCGTACATTGAGTAGAGAAACCTCGTATCATTCGGTATTGCTTCTTCGAAATGTGGTTCCATTCCAGGAGTCCACCCTTCGGGCCGCAGGGGGTGGAATTTATTCTCGTTGGGGTTTCTTCCTGTCATCAGCCAGTATTTCTCGTTCGAGGTTATCAATCCGGCCAGCGGAGGTATTCTCCTTGGCCGGCGGTGATCCGGCCCGTCACCTCTGGTCCAGTTCCAGCACGAGAAGTTATAATTCTCGTCGGGAAAGAGTTTCAGTGCTGCCCAGTGGGGTGTGAGTCCACCATCTCCATCATAATCACGGGTATAGGCGAATTCATAACCCTCGCCGGCATAGTAGCCGCTGACATCGTCCATCGAACGGGCATCAGGGTCCCAGCTCTGCGGGCCGGCATCGCAGTCCATAAACATCGCAACGGCGACATCAAAGAGGGTATCTGCCGGATTGGTATTATGAATATCAAAGGAAAAGAATATCATCTCGTAGAGATCCTGATATGTCCAGGTAAAGCTCCGCTGCCTGACCGCCAGGTAGAGTGGGTGGTGCTCAAAAGCACCTGCCGAGATACCCTCTTTTCTCTCCCTGTGTCGTGGATCCCAGACAGTTGTAAAGGGGCTGTAATCGTAATAGAAGGAGGTCATCGTTTCCAGGCCGGGGAAGTCTCCGGTCTCACCCGAGGGGAGGAAGAACCCGTAAATACCTTCGGGATCAAGAGGAAATGTTTCGTCTGAGGGTGAGGGGTAACCGAGAATACTCCGCATCACCACATCTGAATAGTTGTATTCCTGATACTGCAAGCCGAGATAGTTGGCTTCAAAGGGGAAATAGGCGGGCAGTAACTGATAAAATGAGTAATCGCCGTCAAAGCCGACCGAAGTGAGGGTATCGATAACTGCTATTGTATGTATGTCCGGATCGAATAGATCAGAACCTTCAGGGATAACGTCATTCTCGTTAGCGGGTGGCCAGTTAAGCCAATATAGTCTTCTCCCTTGAATATCACGACGCTGCAGCCTGGCACCGATCCAGACGGCACCCTGATAGAGATAATCTATACCGCTGCCGGCCGGATACTCCAGGGAGGGCCATTGAGGCCTGTAATTTCCGGAACCGAAAAAGCCGAAGTTACTTACCCGGAGAAGAACATTGCTGGAATCGTGGTATCGGGTTACATCGAGTTTTCTCTCCGGTATCTGTTCTAGACTGGCAGAGAAGAGAGAAACAGTAAGAAAGAGTGCGATCAGAACTGTGTATATCTGTTTCATCGTTACCCTCCTTAATTAGCAAAAACATCAGCGATAATGATGTCCATCATATCTCTTACCTGATCGACTTCCATAAAGGAGAGAGGAAAGCCAAAAAGATAGGTTTTGTTTGATGCACTTTCCCGTCTCAAAGCGACAGGCTCGCCTGCAAACTCAATCCCTTCCGGAGTGGTTCGCATTGTATAGATAGGTGTGACCTGGGGATCAGTTATCAGACCGAGGTCAAAATAGGCTACTGGCCCCATAGCTCCAAACTGCTGGATAAGCGGAAAGGCATTGTTTCCCGTATAGAGATCCAGGTCGGGTAACAGAAGTGTTGTATCAGGATGCCTGTCTGCTCCGATGAAGAAGTAGTTAGTAGAATAGTTGGATGATAATCTGCGAATGGCATCAAATGCTATAGTAGGTATACCAAAATATCTTTCCAGCAAAAAGTTGTCGAATGGCTGACTATAGGCCTCCTGATGAATATTCTTCAGGTTCTGTCCGGCACTGAGGAGTATGTTTCCACCGCCACGCATATAGAGATTGAGAGTGTCAAAATCTTCGTGGAAGTTCGTAGCGTTGGCACCTACGTTTAAAGGATCATCGCAATGCCAGATGATCAATCTAAATGATTCCAGATCGGTCGGTGCAATGACGTTCCTCCCTTGATGCAAATGGTTATCCCAGAGATTATCTTTTATCCAGCGGCGATCCAGTCTCTCTTTGACACCTGTATAATTTTCCAGGATCTCCTCATAAAAGTTATCTATATAATCGTCCATAGCAGGGAAATCTTCATTATCGACTACTATTATACCGCTCTTCTGCCCGGCCGGTACCCTTTGCTGCAGATGGAAATTCATTGTTTTGACTTCCGAAATGACCATCTGATTGTCGATAACCCTGATCTGCAGGTTATTAGTGCCGGGATTCAGATACTCCGAAGTTACCGGTGGATTGGCAGGAACATAGTCATTTACAGGAATTCGTAACCACTGGCTTCCGTCGGCATCTGAATGTATAAAGCTGTCAGGATATTCGGGATGGTTATCGTAGAAGCTGTGGGGAAAGGGGTTGCCGTTCAGCCGCAGGTCGAAGGCTACTATCTCACTGTGATAGTGTATGCCGGTGTATCTGTCGTGCACTTCATTGATTAATCCGGATCCGGGATCATTGTTAACATATTGTCCCTTCCATCCCCAACTGAAGTAGATCTCCAGATCTTCAGAATAGAGTGCAGCAAGGTCACCTGCACTATCAATAAAGAAAGGCAGGGCGTATTGCCTCCCTCCCGGGGTATTATTGTACGGTATCTCCTGCTCTATACCAGGATGCCTGAATGTGGTGAAATGGTTTTCTCCCAGCAGATTAGTGTTTCGGGTATAGATGAGAGCCTCCGGTTGAAAGCTGTCCAGCACCCGGAAATGCCTCGCTACCGGCCCGTTGTCGATTCCGGTATAGTTGCTGATCATATAAGCCTCTATCTGGGTTAGCTGACCGGGATTATTGACCAGCAACGGTGGGTCGGTATTTTGATTGAGGACTATCTCCCGGATGTCGTAACTCTCCAGGGTGTTGTACCAGTCGGTGGAACTGATTACCTCTGCGGTATCTTCGCTGATAATATTGAGCCGGTAATTGAAACTATCAGCCTTGAGGCCCTGAAGGAAGATATCCTCCGCATCCTCTTCGAATCTTATCTTTAAGCCCTGGCCGGTATTCCTGATCAGACTGGTCTCATCATCTATCTGGTCTGTTCTGCCCCAGGGCATGATGATCCTCGTGCCTATCTCATTCAGAGAAAAAGTTTTGCAGACCGGGTCGCTCTCTTCTCCTTCATAAAGGTATTTGACACAAACCTGGGTGATTATATGTTCAAGAACACCGTTCCGAGATGTAAATGACAAAGAAAAACTCCTCCGATCATCCCAGATGGTCTCTTCCGGGGGAAGGGCAAAATATAACCACCCATCTGGATCAAAAAGATAACCATCCAATTCATCATTACTCATCTCGAAACTGATTGCATAAAGGACATCCTGCTCATAAGGGCCCTGCCAGCTGATGGTCTGTGTGTAGTGAAACTCATCGCTTCCCGGTATGGAGATCATCTCACCCGTGAATGATGTGATGCGGAAAGTTTTAGCCTCGGGCTCGAAAGTGGACTCTCGTGAACAACCGGCAGCAAAAAGTAAGATGACGGTAAGGATCGGAATACAAAATAGAATACAGCGATAGTTAAAGGTTTTCATACATCACCCCCCCCTCCTGTTAATGATCTGTATTTAATAATTATAATGATACTGTCAAGATATTTTGGCAGTATTTACAAATAATTAACATCGAGAGGTATTCTGCTTTCTGTTACTATTCTGTTTAATGACAGGCCTGGTTGACAGCAGAGATGCTGCAAAAGGCTGATGAACACTTGTTAAGGATTATGCAGCTTAAGATAACGGCCGACAGCCAGGTTTTGTCTTTTCTCTTGACGGGTATGCACGAATAATGATTAATACTTCTTCATTATGGTCAGAGAGAGAAAAAGCCGGTTATTAATGCACGTCTGCTGTGCACCCTGTTTCATTGCCCCTTACAGGACACTGAAGGAGGAGGGAAGATACGAGATAACCGGTTTCTGGTTTAACGATAATATTCACCCCTATAAAGAATACAGGCGGCGGCTCGATACCTTTCTGGAGTGGAGTGAACGGGAAGGAGTTAACACAATATTAGAAGAGGCATATCGGCCGGAACCTTTTTTCCGCCGGGTAGTTAACCGGGAGGCGGAGCGATGTTTCTTCTGCTATTATTACCGGTTACAAAAGGTCGCGGTGATGGCCAGACAAGAAGGGTATGACGCCTTTTCCACCACTCTGCTTTACAGTATTTATCAGAAACACGATCTGATCATAAGGATAGGGGAAGAGATGGCAGAGCGTATCGGTATTCCTTTCTATTATCGTGATTTTCGAGAACTCTGGCAAGAGGGGATAACCCTGTCAAAAGAGGAAAATATGTACCGTCAGCCTTATTGTGGCTGCCTATACAGCGAAAAAGAGAGATACTGCAAGAATAAACCCTGAGGATATATTTGTATCAGGCAGGATCAGTAATTTAAGCACACAGGTATAGAGGATCAGAGATGAGTAAATACAAAGAGATCGATCTGCAGGGGCAGAAGAAATATTCACTGAAAGAGAGAGAGAGTAAGGTCAACGAGCGGCTTTTCTACAAAACCGGAGAGCAGGGAACAATATCAGGCCTGCTCAACAGCCTCCCCGATATCCTGCAGGCTAGTGAGTTCAAAGAACTGATTGATCGCACTTATCAAGCTGTGAAAGACGATAAACCGGTCATTACTGCTCTCGGTGGACATGTCATAAAGTGTGGGCTGTCACCACTCCTGATCGAGATGATGGAACTGGGTGTTATAAAATGTCTGGCCGGGAATGGTTCTGTTGTCATTCACGATTTCGAGATTGCTCTTACCGGGCAGACATCCGAAGACGTCCAGAAAGCACTGGAAGACGGCACATTCGGGATGGCCAGAGAGACTGGAGATCAGATAAACAGGGCGATAATTGAAGCTTCTTCTGAACAGCTCGGTTATGGAGAAGGTATTGGCAGATATATCGAGGCAGCTAATCCACCCTATAGACAACTCTCACTCCTTGCTGCTGCCTACAGGAAAGAAATCCCCTTCACCCTGCACGTAGCTATGGGAACCGATATTGTTCACCAGCATGACAGTGCTGACGGTGCTGCGATAGGTGACTGTTCGCTTCGTGATTTCCGCATCTTTGCCGAGCAGTTGAAGGGTTTGAATGGGGGCGGTGTTTTTCTGAATTTCGGCTCTGCTGTCATTATGCCCGAAGTTTTCCTCAAAGCTGTTACCGTTGTCCGAAATCTCGGGTTCCCGTTAGAAGGTTTTTATACAGCTGTTTTCGATATGAATTCTCACTACCGGCCAAGGGTGAATATAGTTGAAAGGCCGACCGGTAATAGTGGGAAGGGTTACTATTTCGTCGGGCACCATGAGATATTGATCCCGCTCTTCTTCGGAGCACTTAAAGAAAGGCTGATGAAAGATGCGTAAGATCATATTGTTTCTGATGCTTATTCTATTGGTTTCCGGCCTCTGCGGATACGATACGGGTAAGAAACCTTTTAAGGCAATGGCTCTATCCCTTATCATACCCGGAGGGGGACAGTTCTACAATGAATCTTATTATAAAGCGGCTTTCGTTCTCGCTCTCGAGGGGTATTTTATCGGACGCACCATTTATCATCACGACCGGGTTCAACACTACCACGATATGGCTGACTCTACTGTCGGGGAAGAGCATGATTTCTATATGGAAGAGTATAATCGTTATTACAGGAGAAGGCAGAACGACTACTGGTGGCTCGGTACCATTGTCTTTCTCTCTGTAGTCGATGCTTTTGTCGATGCCAACCTATACAACTATAATCAAGAGAAGGAGAGGGTGAATATTCTCTTCGGACACCAGGGGGTAGGCTTAAGGATCAATTTCTGAAAAAGATCAGAGTCTATGACGCCAATCCCTCACTCTGGCATTATCTATCTTATCGTTTAACCAGTCTATAAACAGTTCCTCTTTCTGTTCCCGTAGAATTCTCTCTCTTAATTCTTCCCTGTCTGCTGGAGTCATAGCTCTGACATTCGCCGGGTATAGTTGATGAACAACCGGGATGAATACTCCCTCATCAGTCTCTACCGGCCTGGCTACTGACCTGTCCTTGCCTGAAATGAATATCGCTCTGGCTATATTGATCGGGTCAGTGGGTGAGAAATAGGTACTATGGTTGAATCTATCGAAATGAAAGACAGGGAAACCTTCACGTTCAGCCTCTTGAATGATTCTGTTATAACTATGATCTTTGTAGTACGTATCTCCTATGATCCTCGCTAATTCTCTCTGTCTCTCTCTGATTATGATCTCTTTTATCTCATCATAAACATCGTGCAGAGGTTTATAATCAAGGCTCTGGCTCTCTACGACAGAGATCAATACAAAGGCCTGTAACTGATTATGGAACACAGGCTCGAATATGGTGCCCGGTTCAGAATTAATTGCTCTTTCTATTATTCTATCACTCTTACCCAGGATTGGTAAATAGGGATCATCAGGGGTGATGATATCAGAAGTATGAAGTTGCAGGTCATATTCGTAAGCAGTGTTAGGAAGTCCTATCTCTGTAGCAAGTTCCCGCATATTGACGATTCTCTCGTATAGCTGGTCACGGGTTCTCTCAGAAGCTTTATGCTGAATGAATATCTCTCTTAGTTTGACCAGGTTTCTCGTTCTCGTCATTAGTTGGTATATTACCCATCCATCTTGCACAGCAAAGGGCCTGGTATATTCATCTTCGTTCAAACTATCCAGAGCAGCTCTAATCCGTGATGGGAATTCATTGAGTTCTACAAAGGGCATCTCACCTCTATTGACTGAAGTCTGTGAATCCGAGACGATTCCGGCAAGAATAGGGAAAGAAGTGCTATCTTGCAACTCAGTGTAGACTGAGTCGATTTTTGTTTTTGTTGTCAGCGAATCTGTAGAGCTCGGGAGGAGTGGAAAGATTATATAATCGATTTTAGTATAAGGTTGAGCAAGAAAATCTATTCGGTGTTCATTATAGTACTCCCTGATCTCCCGGTCATGGATAATGAAATCTTTGAAAGACTCCGGTTGGATCCAGATAATGGAAACATTTGCAACTGAATTATAGACCAGATATTCATTCTCTAATTCCCGGTCTATTATCTCGTGATTATCGATTACTCTCTGTTTCAACTTCTCCATCGGGACATAAATATCGCTGTAATATTCTATCAGCCAGGAGAGATCAATCGGATCGTTATCCAGTAATGAACTGCGATACTTCTGATGATCGAAACGCCCATCTTCCTGGAAATGTCTTGAATCAAGGATCACATCAGGTACGTTAGACAGAAGAGTATCAAGTACTTCTCGCTGACTTACTGTAATCCTGTGTTCTCTTAACTGCTCCTGAAAAATTATTCCCTCTACAAGATTGTGAAAAGCCCTGTCACTGATCTCTTTCCTGGCAATGTCGTCTGGTGGAAGGCCTGTTCTTAGCACATAAGACTCGAATTGATTTCGCTGTGCTATCATATACTCTTCCTGGGTTATTGGACGATTGTTGACCTTTCCTACGTATTCTGACGGCCTGCTTGTACAGGCGGAGAGCAATATAAGCAATGCCAGAACTGATATCACTACAATTTGTTTATTCATTTTCTTCATAGTTTTGAGTACCTCAAGTTATGTAACGCAACATATACCCCTTTTTTGTCAACTATTTCGCAAAAAAAACTCAAAACTCTCTTCAGGACAGGCTGTAACGGAAGGTTGAAAAAATTCTTGAGTACAGGAACTATGAGGAGAGATCAAACTGACCAATAGGGGAAAGGAAAGTATTACTGAAAACTAAAGGAAACAAGCCAGGAAAAATCTGAGGACTAATCTCCTTGACAAAAATCGCATTACATCTCATTAAATAATTATTAAACTACAGGAGGCAAATTATGAAGGTACATGTTGTGCTAACGCATCTAATAATTGCATTATTTCTCCTATCTTCTTCTCTTCTGGCAGCAGAGAGAACTCCAGAATGGTATGAAGAGAGAGGATTGGTATCAGAGACAGAAATTAGGGAAATACCTCATACAGGATCAAGAACGATGAGAGAGATACCCGAAGGGGGTATTCTTCTTATTCCTGATAGTTCAGGAGACAGAGTTATGGGCTTCGACCCGATTTCCGGCGATCTGATTGATGCCAATTTTATCCCACCCCACTCTGATTATCTTTCAACACCTATTCATATTGTCATGAATGCTGAAGGAACTGGTCTGTTGATAACTGACCAGTTAGCAGATCTGGTTCAGAAATTCAGTTTTGATGGTGTCTATGAGGGTATCTTTGCACCTATTGGCGGTGTAAATAACAACATTCTTGATAATATTCGGGGTATGTATATCAGAGATGATGGCCATGCTCTGGTCACAGTTGCCAGTGGGGGTAATGCACACGCCATAGCGGAATTCGATACCGATGGTAACTATCTCGGTAACTTCATCGACAATAATGCCGGGGGCATGGCCGGACCGTGGTCAATAATATACCGCCCGGATTTTGATGATTATCTGGTCAGTACCAGCACCAGTAATGCTATCCACCGATTTGACTCCGATGGGATATCGTTAGGTTATTTTGTTCCATCCCTGAATTTCCCCGAACAGTTATACGAAACTTCCGAAGGTAATATTCTCGCTGCTACTTTCAGTACTCCGAGCGGTGTTTATGAATACGATAGTTCGGGAACTCAGATCGGGTATTATGGAGTAGTTACCGGCTTGAGAGGTGTCTATGAACTGGGGAATGGCAATATTCTGGTTACCAACGGCTCGGGAGTTTATGAGATTGACAGAAATAATACGATAGTCGATACAAAGATAACTGGTGTCAATGCCCGCTTTATCTCCTTTGTCGGACCGAGTATAGGATATGGTATTCCATTTGAAGAGGATTTTGAGGATGGTTCGCTTCCGGAAGATTGGGAGCAGGAACATATAGAGGGTAGTATTGACTGGTCATATCAGGATGGTGGACATATGGGTAATCCTTCATCCGCTTTTGAAGGTGATTTCAATGCTTTCTACCGCTCTGATGTTGTTGGTGACAGCACGGTTCTGATTACACCTCCTCTCCTGATCAGTAATGCTGTCAACCCATTGCTCAGATTCCAGCATGCACAGGCAGCCTGGGCCGGGTCACAGGATGAGTTGAATGTCTATTATAAAATTGGTGAAGAAGGAGATTGGATACTATTGGAGAGCTATGATAGCGATGTACCGGAATGGACAGAGAGAGAAATAGAGCTACCAGATGTTGATGATCTCTGTTATATCGGTTTTGAAGCTGTTTCTGGAGGGGGATATGGTGTCTGTATTGATCTGGTAGAAGTCTTCGATCATATCTATCCGATTATGGAGGTAACCCCTCTGGAATTTAATGTCGTTCTACTCGAAGGAGAAAGCACTGTTGAGATATTAACGATCGGTAATGTCGGCACAGATGATCTGGAGTATGAGATCGACATTCTGGAACCTGCCGGTTGGTTAACAGTATCAGAACCAACAGGAACTATAGAACCTGGTGGATCTATCGAATTAGAACTCCTTATTGATTCAACAGGCTTGGAAGGAGATGAGGATTATTCTGCTACTCTAATAGTCAGTGATAACTACTTCGATATGGAGGTTAACGTAGTAGTCAACCTTCATGTAGAGGCTCTTGTCCTCAATCCACCCCAGAATCTGGAAGGTCTTTACGTCTGGGAACCTTATTACTATACTGTTGATCTCTCCTGGGATGTTCCAGTAAATGGAAGAAACAGAGCATTCCGTTCCCGTGAGCTACTGGGATATAATGTATATCGACAGATTCTGCCTGAGGGTGATTTTGACCTTATCAATACTGAAATCGTCTCTGCTCTCTACTATACAGATGAGGATGTAGACTTCGGTGAAGATTATGCTTATTATGTGACAGCTGTTTACACTGAAGGAGAATCAGAACCTTCGAATAGTATAGAGATCAATATCCCTGACGCTCAGCAGGTAGCACAGCCTACTGCCAGCCCGGAACCAGGGGAATATGAAGATTCGGTAACTGTAGAGTTACTCTGCGATACCGAAGAGGCTGAGATCAGATTTACACTCAATGGAGAAGACCCTGATGAAGGATCAATGCTCTATGAAGAACCCCTGGAACTGACAGAGGATACAGTAATTAAGGCCCGCGCCTATAAATCGCTCTATCTCCCGAGTGAGATGCTCGAAGCGGAATACACTATCGTAGTTTCAGCAGAGGATACTTCAGAGATAGCTCCTGTTACAGGCCTGTATCCAGCCTTCCCCAATCCTTTTAATCCCTCAACGACGATCTCCTTCTCTCTGGCTGATGAGGGTATGGTTACTCTAGAACTCTTCAATGCTCGCGGTCAGAAGATCAGGACCCTTGTCCGGGAATGGCGAGAGGCAGGCAATCATTCCGTTATATGGAACGGAAGAGATGAACAGGGAAATCCTGTGAGAAGTGGAATCTATTTCTACAGGATGACTGCTGAGGATTATGAAACAGTAAAGAAGATGATGTTAATACAATAATCAATGCTGAAAGAATTTCATTGAGGTGCAAGTAAGTATCGAGGAGAAGAGAGACGGGAAATTTCCCGTCTCTCTCTGTTTAATAATCAGACTCGCGGAGCAAATCCACTCAGGTTATTAGCTTGTGAAAGCTAATATCTTATCTTCTTTTTTTGCGGGTTAATGATAGTCCTCCAAAGCCTCCGAGAATGGCCAAATAGAAGCCAAAGTCATACCACCAGCCGATATTGTTGGCTTCATAAATCCGCACACTCGGATTGAAAATCTGCCAAATCAGAGAGATTGGAGCTATCCAGCCATGCCATATACCCCAGAGAAATCCTGCCTTCCTGTTTTCCGAATGGCCTGTTGTGCCAGGAGCACAGGCAGTTATAAGTAACAGAGTAACCAATACCAGGCTCAAAACAATCATCATTTTTTTCATATTTCACCTCCTGCTTTAAAAGTCTGTTTTATTCTATACCAGAAATAGATTTCGGTTTAAGAGTGGTTTTGGGGATCCACATTGCGCGTAGATTATCTTTAAATCCGCAGATCTCATAGAAATCTCGATTTCCTTCCGTATAAGTTAGAAAGAAGTATGTACCTGCAAACTCATCAAGAATTCGAAGCAGCATCCTTTTTGCTATGCCTCTCTTCTGGTATTCCGGCCTGACAACAACGTCGAAAATGCTGGTGTAGTAATGACCATCAGAGATAGCCCGTGCAAAGCCTATCAGCTTTTCTCCATCATAAGCAGTGATATACCAGGAGTTACGAAAAGCATAGATTATGTCAGATTTCGACTTTTGCCATCCAACACTATTGAATACGCTGATTACCGCAGAAGCGGTAAGCTGATTGTTTTCTCGAAATTCGAGCTGCATGATAAGTTCCTCCATTATATACTATTACATTTCTCACTACATCTTCACAACGGAACATTCCTCGTAGGCATTGATTACTTTTAGTTCAATCCAATTGACATGTCAATCAATAACTGAAGAGAATAAGAGGAAAAAAAATTGCCATTCAGGTTTATTCTGATTATCTTGTCTGCAGAATCATAAAACAATGGAGGAAAGATGGCAGTATTAGAATTGAACAAAGATAATTTTGACAAAGAGACCGGTTCGGGAGTAACTCTGGTTGACTTCTGGGCTCCATGGTGTGGTCCTTGCCGTATTATTGGACCTGTTGTTGAAGAGATAGCAGAAGAGATGGATAACATCAAGGTTGGTAAATTGAATATCGACGATAATCAGGAGCTGGCTGTGAAGTTCAATGTTATGAGTATTCCGACTTTGATAATATTCAAGGATGGCAAAGCAATGAGTTCAGCTGTTGGAGTAGTATCGAAAAAGGCCCTGATTGATAAGATCAATGCCGTTCTCTGATCTGAGAATTAGATAAAGATATAAAATCACTAAAAAACGGGACAGTAAAATTATACTGTCCCGTTTCCTGTATCAGTACTCTGTTTTCAGGTATCTATACTTCAAGATACCGGCATTCTGAGAGTTGTCCAGTAGTTCCTTCACATTGCTTTCTGGCAATGCTGATATCATCAAGGTAACATCTGCTTGATAGTCGGCAGATAATATAGCTGCATCCAGTTCGAGCAGGGTATGCTTCAATTTGTCTGCTTGATTATAATCGGTGATGATCTCGAAATAATCTTGGAGGATCATCTCTTTTAATCGGGTTCGTTTGATAGTTTCCTCTGTAATATGTCTGTAGGCCTCAATAAGCCCCCTGATACCTAATTTGGTTCCTCCGAAATACCGTGTTACTACACATATGACATTGGAAAGCCGGTATTTCTGTAAGGCACCCAGAATCGGTTTTCCTGCTGTCCCGGAGGGTTCACCGGCATCAGAACAATGACTTGTTTCACCATTAATACCGATAACATACGCCCAGCAGTTATGTGTAGCGTCTTTATATCGTGTATTGATGGTATTGACGAATTCTTTTACCTCTTCAGGGCATTCAACAGGTGCCAGATGCCCTATGAAATGGGATTTTCTTATCTGTTCCGAATACTCTATATCTTTTTCTATTGTGAACATACAGGCTTTTATTCTTTATTCCTGATTAATGAAGCTTAGAGCCCAACGGCATCATCTTCGGTATGATCTATCTTACAGGTTTCATGTAATTCTCTGAGGTATTTCCAGATAGGGAGATTGACTGGAGTTGCCTTAACTCCCCTTATCTTAGATTTTTGCAGAGAGTTATGTAGATAATCCTTATCGAAGTTCTGTTTTTTAGGGATACTCTCAAGCAGATTTTCTACCCGGTTTTTCCAGATAGAAGGTTCAACCCTCTCCATAGAGATGAGGCCAGCTTCGAAGAGAATTTGTAACATAGCGGGGAAAGTCAAGGATTTGGTCGGATTTTTGAGCAGTCTCTTCATTCCGTCATCAGAGAAGATAGATCCATCTATTTCCAGATAGGTCGGCTTCGGTAATATTAGATTAGCCGGGAGATTTTTATCGAGATGTGTATCAAGAGCAACGATGAAACAGGAACGGCTCCGGATGCTCAGTTCTGGTATAGAATCGCTATAAACAAAGAGGAAATCGCTCTCTACTGGAGCATCTAACTCTTTAACATCTAGTATTCGGAAGCCATGCAGATTATTCCAGTCAGACGTTTCCAGTATTCCGGATCCTTCCGAAAAATCACAAACCTCGACCCCGAAGTCCCAGATTGCTTTAATAATATTCTCATCGAGATGATTCCGATTGTAGATGAATAGGGTTCTGGGAGAGAGCTTTCCGCTACTTTCATCATGAAACTTTTGTAACCCCTGCAGCAGATTCTGGCTGTTGTAAAGTTGATCAGCAAATTGGTTGAACCTGTTGTCATTGTCATTAATCAAGATCAATCTCTTGTTCTCTCTCTGATGATAACGGCAGACGGTTCTCAATGTATGGCTTATCTCACCCACGATAACGATATTTTCTGTCTTGCTCAGGTCCTCATAGGATATATTATTTCTCCTCTCTTGCAGAATGTCATCGCTAAATATACGCTTATAAGAAGATGAAACGAGTGTTGACTCATATTTATCAGCCAGTTCTTTCATCAATAATAGCTCTTCGTTGGTATTGTGCGGTGAAACGAGAAATCTTTTCTTCTTTGCTTCCTTGAGCTTCTCTTTTATGATAGCAGAAGCGGTTGTCCAGCTGATTATTTCCCAACCTTTATCGGTCTTCAACATTGGTTCATTGACCTTCTGCGGTGCTGCGATTGCCTGCCAGCCAAACTTACCGTAGAAACAGATATTCCTTCTGTTGAAGTCCTGCTCTTCCGGATGACTTATATAGGAAACATTTCCGAGGGATTGATGAACACTGATGCTGCATCCGGTACCACAAAGGCCACAACTCTGCTCTACGACATCATCTTCACGGGGATAAGGTTTTATAGTTTTGTTCTTCTCTGTCAGTGCACCAACAGGGCATACTGTGATACATTTGCCACAAGCTTCACATCCTGTTTTAGTCAGACTGTCACCGAACTCCGGTGCGACTTCTGCTACAAAACCACGATAGATATAGCCTAAGACTCCTGCTCCCTGAACCTCTGCACAGATCCTGACACAACGGCCACATTTGATACATTTGTTCGGGTCACGAAGTATGAAGGGATGGGTTTCGTCGATAGGATGCTGGTTCTTATCGCCGAAGAAGAGTCTATCATCGACCCCGTATTCTGTAGCTCTATCTCGCAGAGCACAACGATAGTTAACCATACAGCCACATTCCAGACATCTCTCTGCTTCTGTGATTGCCTCTTCTTCTGTAAAACCGGTCTCGACCTCGGCAAAGTTCTTACTCCTCTCGGTCGGGTCCAGTTCGGGCATATTGACTCGGGAAGCTTTGGGATAGAGCTTATAAAGGAGGTCTTCCATCTGAGAAAGTTTGTCTGCCCTCTTCGATGTGAAAAGTGGAGAACTGAGGAGAGAACTGTCAATATAGCCCTTTTCCAGGAAGATATCTATGTTTTCTGCAGCAAACCGACCATCTGCTATAGCTTCAATTGCTGTTGACGGCCCTAATCGGAAATCACCACCAGCAAAGACATTATGCAGTCCTGTAAAAAAAAGTTTCTCATCAACTTCAGCTGTTGACCAGCGAGTGAGCGGAAGGGTTTTCCCCCCGATTTTATTCTCCTCATCGGCAAAGCAATCAATATCTGGAATCTGAGAAATTGCAGCAATAACTGTATCGAACTCTTCTTTAAAGAATTCACCGGTTGGTTCAGGTCGCCTTCTTCCACTGGTATCGGGTTGTCCCAGCTTCATCTTTTCTAAAACTACCTCTTTCACTCCCTGATCATCACCTATATACTCGACCGGATTGGTAAGGAGATGTAAATTGATCCCCTCTTCCTCAGCAGCATCGATTTCATAACTCTCTGCTGGCATCTCTTTACGGGTTCGCCGATAAACAATAGTTACCTCTGCACCGAGCCTTCTTGCTGTCCGGGCACAGTCTATGGCTGTATTACCACCCCCGACTACAGCTACTCTCTTACCGGTTTTTATATCTTTACCGAGAGCAAAATCTCTCAGATAATCTACTCCGAGATAACAACCGTGTAAATCGCTTCCCTTGACTTTCATTGGTACTGCTTTCTGAGCACCAATAGCGAGGTAAACTGCGTCATAATCTTTACTCAATTGAGAGAGTGAAAAATCAACTCCGAGTTTTTGCCCGGTTTGAATCATCATTCCGTTACTGCACATGAGTTCTATCTCTTTCCTTAGTATATCCTTAGGAAGACGGTATTCCGGAATTCCGTAACGGAGCCAGCCACCCGGTTCCGGAGCTGCTTCGAAAAGGGTGACATCATATCCTTTATTACTCAGATAATAACCGCAGGTCAATCCCGAGGGACCGGCACCAACTATAGCGATCTTCTTTCCTTTTGGATCTTCTTTCGGAGGGACATAGGACCAGTAATCATTGAGATCTTCATCAGCACAATATCGCTTTAACTGTCGTATAGCCAGGGGTTCGTCAACAAGGCTTCTCCTGCATTCCTTTTCACAAAAAGCGGGACATACCCTCCCGATTGAGAGGGGTAGAGGGAGAGTTTCTTTGATTACTTTGACCGCTTCGTGCTGTTGATTATTGGCTATCAGCGCAATATAGGACTGTACATCGACTTGATTGGGGCAGGCCAGCTTGCAAGGTGCTTCACAATCCGCGTAATGATCAGACAGCAGTAGTTCAAGAGCCATTTTACGTGCTCGATGAATCTCTGGAGAATCGGTTATGATCTCCATCCCTTCTATTACTTCAGTTCCACAGGAAGTAACGAACCCTCGTCTTCCCTTAACCTGAACTGAGCAGACCCAGCAGGAACCGAATGGTTTTAACTCTTCATCGTGACAGAGAGTAGGAATATCAATACCATTTTCTCTGGCCACTTCCAGGATAGTTTTTCCCTTTTCTACCTCAATTTCTTTACCGTTGAGTATAATTTTTAACATTACGTAACTCTCCCAAAGCTTATTTCTTGATGATGGCGTTGAATTTACAGGAATCGAGACAAACGCCGCATTTGATACATTTATCAATGTCTATATAATGAACTTTTTTTACCTCACCACTGATGGCATCGACAGGACACTTACGGGCACACACAGTGCAACCTACACATTTTTCGGGAATGATTTCATATTTAATCATAGCTGTACAGACACCGGCAGGGCATCTTTTCTCTTCGATATGAGCCAGGTATTCATCACGGAAGTAGCGGATGGTTGTTAGAACGGGGTTAGGTGCAGTCTGTCCCAGTCCGCAAAGAGAACTGCTGATAATATTTTCTGCCAGCTCTTCCAGAAGATCAAGGTCCTGCAGTTCTCCTTTACCTTCGCAAATCTTGGTCAAAATTTCCAGCATTCTTTTGGTTCCGATCCGGCAGAATGTACATTTACCACAGGATTCGTTCTGGGTAAAATTAAGGAAGAATCGTGCTACATCTACCATGCAGGTTCCCTGATCCATAACGACCATCCCACCAGAGCCCATAATAGCTCCGGTCTTATTGATAGAATCGTAATCTACGAGTGTATCGAGCAGAGAAGAGGGGATACAACCCCCAGAGGGGCCACCCATCTGTACTGCTTTAAAAGGCTTGTCAGTCTTCATTCCACCACCTACCTCATAGATGACTTCCCTGAGTGACATACCCATCGGGACCTCTATCAATCCGCTGTTTTTAATCTTTCCCGCCAGGGCAAAGACCTTTGTCCCCTTACTCTTCTCCGTCCCGTAAGCGGCAAAAGTATCGGCACCGTTCAGTATGATCCATGGTATATTAGCATATGTTTCGACATTATTAATATTGGTAGGTTTACCCCAGAGTCCTGACTGAGCCGGGAACGGAGGACGGATATTGGGCATTCCTCTTTTCCCTTCCACTGAGGCCATCAGTGCAGTTTCCTCACCACAGACGAAGGCACCTGCACCCTCTTTGATATGAAGGGTAAAGTTGAAAGGTTTACCGAGTATATTTTTTCCGAGATATCCTCTCTCTTCTGCAGCCCTGATTGCAATTCGCAAATGCTTGATTGCCAGAGGATATTCTGCCCTGACATATATGTATCCCTCATCTGCACCGATGGTAAAGGCGGCAATAAGAAGACCCTCCAGAATACTATGCGGGTCGCCCTCCAGTATGCTCCTGTCCATGAAAGCACCTGGATCTCCTTCATCCGCATTACAGACGACATATTTTTTATCTCCCGCTGCCCGGCGAGCGAACTCCCACTTCAGGCCGGTAGGGAATCCAGCACCACCTCTTCCGCGAAGGCCCGAACTCTTTATATTCTCAATAACTTTTTCCGGGCTCATTTCATTCAATACTTTTTCCAGAGCTTTATATCCCTCTCTGCTGATGTAGTCATCTATTGATACAGGGTCTATTATTCCAGCATTTCGAAGCACGATCCTCTTCTGTCTGGTGTAGTTATTATCTTCTAGTCCGGTTTTTTTCGAATTCAATATTGTGTGTTCAGGCATCTCTCTGTCAGTCAGGAAGGAATCGATTATATCGTTCACCTTATCCGGTTCTACTCCACCGTAGAGAGTGAACCTTTTATCATCTTCAATGAGTTCGACGAGTGGTTCCATAGCGCAATAACCGATACAACCGGTCTTCTTCAATTCTATTTTGCCCTCTATTACGGCAGGTGATTTTTTTAATGCTTCATAAACTGCATCAGCACCGGCAGCCAGTCCACAGCTAGCCATTCCCACTTTCACTGTTATCTTGCTCAATTTTTCCTCCAAAAAACTTTAGCTGTACGATTTGCTATTACTTATCGCCTTCACTGTTCATTTCCCACAGGTATTCAGAACATGAAATGGCAATAACCTGATATTAATAAGAAGAGATAATTTCTGCGATCCTGTCGGGATTGAGTTTTCCATAGGTAGTCTTATCGACCATGATGACTGGTGCGAGGCTGCAACAACCGAGACAGGCAACTTCCAGGACAGTAAATTTGTTGTCTTCAGTTGTATCTTCTCCTGCAGCGAGTTTCAGTTCGTTTCTCAGTGCATTCATAAGAGTATTCGCTCCAGAAACGTGGCAGGCTGTACCCTTGCAGACACGGATCGTGTGTTTTCCCTGCGGTTTAAGCCGGAACATCGTATAGAAGGTGGCCACACCAAAGATCTCGGCAGCACTGACTCCGGTTTTATCTGCGACATATTGCATTGTATCTCTGGAGAGATACCCCTCCAATTCCTGGATCTCTTGCAGAAGCGGTATTAGAATACCCTTGCCGGATCCATATTTGTCAATAATAGCATCGATATTGCCTCTCTCTTTCATCTCTGCTCCTTATTATCGTTCATCAGGGAAGATAAATTTTCCCAGCGTTCGAGATTTTCAAGATATTTTTTCTCTATTTCCATTAATTCCTGTGAGATCTTGAGGAAATCTTCAGGTTTGAGTTCAGCTGCTTCACTGGATATCCTGTCGTCCAATTCCTGTTTTCTATTCTCCAGTTCTGTCAAACTCTTTTCCAGTAATCCCATCTCCCGCACATCTTTATAAGAAGGTTTGGTCTTATTTTTCTCTGCTCGTCTGTTGCTCTTTGTTCCGCTAACCGGGGTTACCGGTTCTTTATTCATCTCGGTAAAATATTTCTTAACCAGTAGATAATCGGAATAACTTCCGGCAAATTTTCTTATCTTAGAGCCATCAAAAATGAAGAGGTAATCTACAGTTCGGTCAAGAAAGAAGCGATCGTGCGAAACGACGAGCAGACATCCATCAAAAGAGTCGAGATAATCTTCCAGAATCTCTAGTGTTCTGATATCAAGATCGTTAGTAGGTTCATCGAGAATGATGAAATTCGCACCGAAGATTAGCGATTTAAGGAGTTGTAACCTTTTTTTCTCGCCTCCGGAGAGGGTTGATACCTTCCGTTGCTGTTCTTTACCACTGAAATTAAAACGTTCCAGTATTTCACTGACATGATGAACCTTTCCGTCAGAAGTTCTGATATTCTCACACATACTCTTGATGTAGTCGGCCACGGTAATAGTACTGGGTATTTCTTTCGGTTGCTGTTCAAAGAGGGCAAAGCGGGTGTTAACCCCGATTTTGACAGAGCCGTTATCCGGCTTAATCTGCCCGGAAAGGATTCTGAGCAGTGTTGTCTTTCCGCTTCCGTTATTACCGATAATCCCGATTCTCTCCTGCTTTTGAAAGACATGGGAGAAATTCTGAAAGAGCGGTTTATCATAACTTTTAGAAATATTTCCGATTTCCAGTATCTTTTTCCCGAGCCTGTGTGTGGGGAAGGTTAATTCGATATCCCTGTCATCGGTCAGGTAGGACTTGTCGAGAAGTTCCATTACCCGGTCAACATGATCTTTAGGTTTCGATGTTCTCGCCTTTGCTCCCCTTGACAGCCATTTCAATTCCTTTCTCAGTTGGACGGTACGTCGTTCTTCCTGTTTCTCTCTCTCCTTGATCCGTAACTCTTTCTGCTGCAGATAAAAGCTATAATTTCCTTTGTAATTATGAAGCTTTCCCTCCTCGATCTCAATGATTCGCGTACTGACGGTATCAAGGAAATAGCGATCATGTGTTACAAAGATCACGGTTCCCGGATAGTTAATCAGATAGTCCTGTAACCATTCGATAATATCAGTATCGAGATGATTAGTTGGTTCATCAAGAAGCAGCAAATGCGGATTACTGGTCAGAGTTCTGGCCAGATCGATCTTTCTGGCCTGGCCTCCTGAGAGGATAGCAGTCCTGATATCGTAGCGATCGAAACCGAGCTTATTGAGAATTGCTGTTGCTCTGTGTTCTACCGACCAGACACCCTTCCGTTCTATCTCTCCATAGAGCTGCTGTTGTTCCTGTAATAATTCTCTGTCGTAATCTTTCGCCAGATTCTCCGATAATGTGTGGTATTTGCGTAAGAGTGAGAATTCGGGATTATCGCTATTATAGATATGCCCGAAGAGAGTTGTCTCAGGGTCGATGTCAGGTTCCTGAGGAAGATAATCGCTTGTAAGTTCTCGTTTCCGGGAGATAGTACCACTGTCGGGATCTTCAATACCGGCAATCAGATTCAATAGTGTAGTCTTACCAGTTCCGTTGTTCCCGATCAGGCCGATACGTTCACCAGCTGATATACCGAAAGTCACATCCTTAAGTATGAAACGTTCAGTATACCTTTTACTGATATCAACTCCGGAAATAATGGTCTCTACTCTATTCAAATTTTTTGTCCTTTTCTCTCCATAATCGTTTGTGCAAAAAAGAATGCCGACTGCTGATTGTCTATAAAAAAATGGACACGGGACAAAATTTCTCCGTGTGCTGGTGCAAAATTCCCCTTCCTCTCGCGCAGAGGATTGGGTAATATAATTGTAGATTGATCTCTCAAAGTGGTATTCACGACCAGTGGATCAGTTCTGCCAAACACCAAAACCGAGTTTTTTCAGATGGGAGGCCAGTTCTGTTTCCATCAGTGCTGCCAGTTCATATGGCATGGGGTTGTAGTGTTGGAACTCTTCATAGAGTAGTCTCATTCCATATTTATGTGGGAAGTAGGATGACTTGTATCCTTTCTGGTGGTTTTCGAACCGTATTTCTGGTGTGAGTCCTGTCAGCCCTACATAGACACACGGTTTTGCAGGGATATACTGCGGATTAGCTTTCTGGAACTTCCGGTTTTTGAGGACAACCGGGTTGAGTTCGATGACATAGACATTATGATGTCCTGCTGGGAGCCTGTTGTAGATAAGAAGTTCCCGTTCCAGGAAATCGAGTATCCTGTTACGGATTTTACCCTTCTTTACCCTTAACAACTCTACGTATTGAGTAAAGAGTAGTTTTTTCCCCGCCCAGCAGAAGTAAACATTCACTTTCCCTTCAAGGTCATCATTGAGAACCAGGCCAGGACCCCATTCCTTTTTTCTGGGGTATTCTACTCTATCACCCCTGCGTAACGGACTCCTCATATTATTTCCAGTCTGCAAGAACTCAAAAGCTAATCAGCTCGTAAACTGATAATGAACAGGATGGATACGAGCTCGCTATCGTTCTCCTTCCGGTTGGTCTGGAGGCCAGATATATTTATGGAGCTGGAGTTGTAATCTCACAGGTAACCTGTCTTTGATTATCCAATCAGCCAGCAGGTCAGGATTCAATCTCGAAGTAACGGGAGAGAAGAGTATTGGCATTTCCGGTAGCTGGTTGTCTTGCAGAATTTTTTTTGCGAAATGATAGTCCTCGTGGTCAGAGAGAACGAATTTAAGTTCATCACGTGGTGTAAGGTATTGGATATTATCTTGCAAAAAAGAGCTTGCCTGCAAGCTGCCCGGACATTTAATATCGACAATCTTCACCACGAATTCCGGTACCTCTGCTAAAAGTAGGGATCCGTTGGTCTCCAGCAGTATACTATATCCCTCTCTGTGTATAAGATGGAAAAGCTGGTATATACCTTCCTGCAGGAGTGGTTCGCCTCCGGTGATTTCAACCAGCCTGACAGGCTGGAAGCGTGTTATCTCCTTGACTATTTTATCAGGTGGAAGTGAAAAGGATTTTTCGTAACTATATTGTGTGTCACAGTATGAACAGCGGAGGTTACAGCCGGCAAAACGGATAAAGATGCAGGGAAGGCCTGCCCGGGTAGATTCTCCCTGTATGGAGAGAAATATTTCACTGAGATCTATCATTGTTGAAAAGGGAGGTAGGGTAGCCTTTTAGAGTATCCGAGGATATTCTCTATTTCTTCTATAATCTTTTCCGGATGACCGATAACGAATCGTTTGATACCATCTTTTGAGTAGAAGTAATAATCTTCATCGTAGATGTCAAAATGAGCAAGAAGATCCCGGAGACCATAGAGAGGGATACCTTTATGAACGAGTAAGAGGACATCATCATTAGTGACAGTCATAAGGTTTTCGAAAGGATCTTTCTTATGTGCTCTCAGCAGTAACAGCGAGTCATTACTCTTTTCTGTCAGTTTACTGTTTTTTTGCGGTAGTTGAAGCGCCCGGACTGCATTTTCGCTGATCATGCGGTAAATCGTCTGGATTGGGATAAGGGGGAATTTGTTGTGAACGGACTGAATTTCCTGCAGCAGGTTGATCGAGCCAGAGAACGTGGAATCGGTTCCGATAACCACATTGACCCCTTCGCTCAGGCAGGTATTGATATCGATTGTCTCGCCTATCAGTTGCAGATTGGAGGTCAATGCCCAGCAAATCGAGACACCGGCCTCTGCACAATCCCTGATCTCTTCCCTGGTCAAAGATATTCCGTGGATGATAAGAGTGTTGGGTTGAAGCAACCCGAGTTCTTTCAACTTTGAGAATTCACTACTCGACTCTCGGTCAGTTCCTTCGCCAATATGAACGATGAAGGGTTCGGTACCACCGGTAGCTTTCCATTCCTCTACAGGGTCTTCACCACCCCAGAAATTGCCGAGACTTATGGAATGACACTGTCTATAATTGCGAATTATTTCGATGGGGAACATTTCATAGTAACTCTTCTTCTGCTGGGGAGCATGATCCTGAACTATGCTTACACCAGAGAAGAGGTTTTTGTAACCACCGAGCAGAGAGAGTAGTTTCCCCTTACCTTTCATGAAATCCATCGGAAGAGTATTGCGAAATACTTGATCCCGCTCTTTTACCGGAGCGGTATCGCGCATTTCCTTAACCCAGATATTGGCATTTTTGAAAGTATGCTCGATCGCTGGAGGATACCAGTTGCCAATCAGGTGATCGTGGGAGTTGATAAACGGTCTCAATGCATGACAGTCCTTCAGTAGCACCGTGCTGTTAATATCGTTCAGAAGTCTGCTTCGGAGTTCAATAACAGCCCGATTTCTGATGGTATCAGCATCTAACAGAGCCGTATCAACAATGAATTTCATGTATTCTTACTCATTAGCCTGTAATTTCTTGGTTAATAGTGGTATAATCTCGAACAGATCACCAACTATCCCGAAATCGGCTATCTTGAAGATAGGGGCATCTCTATCCTTATTGATAGCTATAATATAATCGGAGGACTGCATTCCAGCCAGGTGCTGGATGGCACCAGAGATCCCTGCTGCTATATAGATACGCGGTTTTATGGTCTTGCCCGTCTGACCAACCTGATGCGGATAGGTGATCCATTCGGCATCAACTGCTGCCCTGGAAGCACCAACAGCAGCTCCTAATGTTTTCGCCAGCTCTTCGATGATTGCGAAGTTCTTCTTTTCTTTCAATCCTCTCCCGCCTGAGACGACAAAATTTGCCTCGACCAGGTTGAGGGTCTGTGTTATATCTTTCGTAAATGATAGGAAATCGGTCTCTGTATCAAAATCTTCAAAGGCAATCGTCTCGCTGATGACTGTACCGGATCTTTCACTGTTACGGGGTAGTGGATTCATCACCTTATGCCTGACAGTAGCCATCTGCGGTCTGTGATTAGGTGTCAGAATAGTGGCCATAATATTACCCCCGAAGGCAGGTCTGGTCTGCAATAAATTGCCAGTCTCTTCATCGATATCGAGTCCCGTGCAGTCAGCAGTTAATCCAGTCTTGAGCTCTACAGCAACTCTCGGTATGAATGATCTTCCGATCACACTGGCTCCCGCCAGGATAATTTCAGGTTTGTATTTTTCAGCCAGGGTAGTAAAGGCCCTGGTGTATGTCTGATCAACAAAGTGTTGCAGTTCTGCATCGTCAACTATAATGACCTTATCTGCACCATGTTCGATAAGTTCTTCGGTAAGATGGTCAACCTGATATCCGAGTAAAACTGCTGTTAACTCGCATTCCCGGATTGCCGCCAGTTCACTCCCTTTACCAAGCAGTTCAAACACTACCGGGGCTAGCACCCCTTCACGCTGCTCTGCATAAACCCAGACACCTTTATAGTCCTTCTTATCAATCATCTCTTTCTGCTCTTTTCTAATAAAAATCGCTTCAAAAGGGCAGGCAGAGACACAGGCACCACATAGCGTACATTTGTCTGTGTTGATCTCAGCAGTCTTATCTTCGATTACTATTGCATCATAGGCACACGCTTTCAAGCAGAGTCCACATCCTGTACACTTGTTAATTATTACTTCAATCATCAGTTCTCCATTATCTATCGTGTTATTTTTATCTTTCAGTTCTGCCTTTCCTGAATCACTATAGGTTCTTTCAGGGATTTTTGACAAGTTGAATTCTTTCTCAGAACAGAACTCTTTGTCAATGAAATTGTTATAAAAATGAATGAAATCCCCTTATATTTGCCACAGAGAACAACAATTACACAATGTTTCACCATCTGTGATGCAGTAATAATTGTAAGTTACTTTAGGGTTAATAATGGGGAGTATACGAGTCGGATACGGCCGGCTCCTATAGTGGACACTGGTTAATGAGGTGATAATTCCGAAGACGGGAGGAAGATTTTCATTTACATTTTGCCCTGCTAAATTTGACTGGTAAAAAAAGAACATACCGGAGGTTAACCGATGAAATATTTCAAGAAGCTGACGGGGAAAAAGTGCTATCTATCTCCGATAAATTTAGAAGATGTCGAGAACTTTACCGAATGGGTAAATAATTTTCATCTGACCAAGTATCTGACACTTATCAGACAGCAGATCTCGCTGGAGAGGGAACGAGAGATACTGGAGAAACTCTCACGGGGTGAGCACTACGCAATTATTGATCAGGAATTGAATAAATTGATCGGGATTGCCGGTCTGCACGAGATCAATCATATAGATAATACCTGTGAGTTTGGTCTTTTTATCGGGGATCCAGATTACTGGAACCAGGGATATGGTGAGGAAGCATCACGCCTATTACTCGATTACGGCTTCAATATACTGAATATGAATAATATAATGTTATTGGTTATCGATTATAACTGTCGGGCAGAGAGATGTTACAAGAAGATAGGGTTCAAGGAGATAGGAAGAAGGCGTCAGGCTTATAGAATAGCCGGTAAGTATTGCGATGTAATCTATATGGATCTGCTGAGTCAGGATTTCAAGAATTCCAGGATAAAGGAACTATTCTCTGAACAGTATGAGAAATCACGAAAACCCAAAAAACTGGAGCTGGCCGATAAGTAGAATCTGCCAATTCAGGTTATCTTTTTGATTCAGTTGGAGAGGGTCGATGTCGTTATTTGACAGAATTCAGGGTCAGGATCAGATCATTGAGATGTTGAAACGGGCTATCAGGGAAGAGAAGATAGCTCACAGTTATCTGTTCTATGGTCCGGAAGGGGTTGGCAAGTTCACCACGGCACTTCTCTCAGCTATGGCAGTGAACTGTCTTGCTGAACCTGAAAAGCGTCCCTGCGGGGTATGTACAGCCTGCACGAAGATCAGCAAGTTCAATCATCCCGATTTCCTCTATCTCTTTCCCACACCTAATTACAATATGAGCCCGGAGGGTGAGATTAAGGATAACAAGCAACTTAATGAATATGAGAACTATCTTCAGGCCAAGCGGGAAAAGCCGTGGGAAGATTTCTTTTTCAGTGGTAATATAGAACTCCGTATGGATAGCATAAAAATGCTGCAGCACAGATTGAATTTATCTAGAAGTGAAGCCCGGAACAAGGTTTTTTTGATAGAACGAGCTGATATGATGAATTCCAGTGCTGCCAATTCCTTTCTCAAAACACTGGAAGAGCCACCAGACGATGTCATTATTATTCTGATAACAACTAAGCCGGAATCGTTACTACCGACGATCATTTCTCGCTGCCAGAAGATCGGTTTTCACAAACTCTCACGTCAAGTGATAGAGAAAGAGTTGATCGATAACCGGGGTTGTGAGTTGATAACCGCTAAAACCATCGCGCGTATTGCTGATGGTAATATGAAGCGGGCCTTGAGCCTGGGTGATGAACAGAAGACCGAATCGAGACAGAGCGTTCTCAATCTTATTGGAATACTAATGCAAGGAGATGATACGAGCTTCATCGCCTATATAGATAAATATAAGACTCTCAAGAATGTCAGTGAACTGAAAGAGGTGATTCAGAACCTCATCATCTGGTTGTGCGATATTGCCTGCTTCAATATCAGCCCTGATGAGATAGTTAACATAGATCGTCTGGAATTGATAGAGAAGATAGCCAACAACAATCCTCTTCTGGAAGAAGATGTCAGTGGAATAATCTCATATCTGGAGAAAATGCTCAAGCGGCTGGATGGCAACGTTAATCCACATCTGGTAGGAATAGATATCTATTTTCAACTGAAACCTTATTTTGTAAGTGCATAAGATAGGATTAAGCAAATAGAAGTCAGAAAAAGGTAAGATGATTTTTCGAAAACTGTTCTACTCTCTGTTTATCTGCTTTATCACCGTTATCTCTCTCTTCTCCAGCGAGGGGGAAGAGGAGGCGGTAAGCAGAAACGATATTGCAATTCTCCCTTATCTTTCCTATGCCTCTGAAACCGGGTTTTCTGGTGGGTTATTAAGCAGCCTGAACCTCTATAACCTTTTGTTCAGAGAGGATAATCTCAGGTTGCTGACCAGTGTTCAATATACACAAAAAAAGCAGATCGCTGTCAATCTTAATCAGTATTATCTCTCTGGAGCGAAGGGGGTCTATACAGGTATAGACTTCGGTTATAAGTACTGGCCAGACGATTTTTACGGGGTCGGGATAACTACCCGGCAGAGTTTTGAGGAGAGTTATATCTCCAGAGAATTTGAGGTTGAATGGAATATCGGCAAACGGATTTATCGTGAATGGACCCTCGGCTTGATTGCTAGCTTTGCCGACTACTCGCTAAAGCTCGGTCCTGACAATCCTCTTCTCTTATCCGGTACAATTCCTGGGAGTTCAGGAGGAAGGGTGACCGGTACTGGATTGGTGGCAACCAGAGACAGGCGGAACAGTAGTTTTTTTGCTACGAGTGGTGATTTTATACAGTTGAGTGGAACTATCTATAATGAAAATATTGGGGGGGATTTCTCCTTCAACCGTTACACTCTCGATTTGAGAAAGTATCTTCCTCTGACTGAGAAGCAATCAATCTCTTTTCAATTATATACAGGTTACCAGTCTGATGGTGTCCCATTTCAGAATATGTTTCAGCTTGGAGACTACCTGAGAGCTTTCCCAACCAGCAGGTATATCGATAAGTCAGTGATAATAGCCCGGTCTGAGTATCGAGTTTTTCCCTGGGATAGCTGGTTACTCCGGCGTACAGGTATCGTATTATTCGCTGAAACCGGTAATCTGTCTGATAGTTTTGGAGATTGGGAACCCGGTAAGCAGAAATTTTCGTTCGGTGCTGGAGGTAGATATCGCCTTATAGAAGGAGAGGGTATGCTGCTGCGATTTGATATCGGGTTTTCTTCGGAATCTGTTAATATTCTCTTTGTAGCCAGAGAGGCATTTTAACCGGATAAGGGTTGCTTATTGTTTGTCGTCCTCATCAAAGACGACTATCTCATCGGCCGGTTTCGTGTAATCCTGGAATTGAACATCCTTAGTGGTCTGGAATTTTTCCAGTATCCTGGTTACTCGTTCTACGGAGAGCTTGATGTTCTGCATATAGTTTTTCTGTTTTTCGCTAATATCCTTATCTTTCAAACTCTCTTGCAGAAGCTCGAGGTTACCGACAATCACCATCAGGGGTTGATTTATCTCGTGACTGGCTGTAATAGCCATAGCTAAAGCAGCACTGGTTTTGGCAAGTTTCAACCTGCTTTCAACCTTCTGCTCGATCTTCTTCAATTCATGGTCACGTTCGACATTGGCAAACTTGATCGTCTCCCTCTCGGCATGAATCTCTTCACTGAGCCTGATATATTTCTTGTAATAATCATAAGCTTCGGTATAGGCATTCACATAATGGTAATAATCAGAGATAGTTTTGTAGGCATCTTTGATTAATTCCTTGTTGTCAGTATTATCCAGCATGATAATTACTTCATCTACTGCTTTCTCAGCAGCCTCTTTGGCGTCGAGTTTCATGTATACTGTGATGAGATTCAAAAGGGAGTTTAATCGGTCTCCTGTTGTTATGGTCTGCTTATTCTCTTCGAAAGCATTCGGGGATTCTACCGTTTCGTCTCTGATCTTCATTGCTTCCGCATAGCAGTTCCTGGCTTCATCGAATTGTTTGAGATTACGATAAATCATGCCCAGATCATTCAAGACCTCATACATCAGGTCTTTATTAACTGTTCTCGATACATTAGTCTTTGCTTCTTTCAGGTACTCTAATGCCCGGTCATATTGATATCTTCGCCAGTAAAGGAGACCGAGATTGATCTGGGTATAGATCATCCCATCGAGATTTTCCAGATCCTGGTAGATTGTCAGAGAGCGGAGGAAATAATCGAGAGCCTGATCGTATGAAGAAGATTTGTTAAGGAGATTTCCAAGGTTGATCAGTGTTGAAGCTGTTAAGAGTTTATCTGAATGCTTCTCTGACCAGTCGAGAAGCTCAGTATAATGCTTGATTGACGACTTATGATCGTTTAGAGTGTAGAATAGTGAGGCTATATTCTGTAATAATGAACCTTCGACCTTACTATCTCTGTCTGTTTCCCTGCTGATCTCCAGTGCTCTCTGATAGTCGTCTAAAGCCTGCCTGTGGTCTCCTCCGGATCTCTTAATATCACCCTTCAATATCAATGCTTCCGCTTGACGGGGGATGTTATGGGAACCGGCAAAAGCCTCTGCTCTCTCTGCACAGTCTAACGCCTCTTTATAATGCTTCAGCCGTTTGTGAGAATCGGCGAGTAACAACAGACACTCAAACTCCTGCTCATGCATCTTGTTTTCGCGGGCAGTTATCAGAGCAGTATTGGCATAAAGGATAGTCTTCTCTGGATCAGTAAAAATGTCACCCTTTGCTTCGATGAGTATTTCGTTAATCTGTTCAGAAGTAGATCTAAAAATTTCGTCTCTATCCATATCATCTTCCTCTCACTGCTGTGTCTCTTTCTCTGACGGATCGTTTTGCAATCTATTATATAAAAAACAGTGACCATTAATCCAGCTAACTAAGCAAAAAAAAACTACTCCTATTTGTCAATAGATTTCTCTTATTTTTATCATTTAACAACCCTTTTACTGAACTTTCTTGATATAACCGGGCTTTGTATTAGTTGTTACTACTGATTTCGGTATAATTGCCATCAGAAATGGATTATGTGGAAATCGAGCAGTTCACAAAAGACAATACGCTTGTTATATTGCTCAAGTAGCCACGTCTAGCTTTAATAACAGTTTGAATTACAGTCCAATACTACAAGTTTGCGAATTTAGGTGTCCAGCCCCGAGGCCTGAAGGGATGTGCAGGAGCAGGTTATAGCTCTATTGTCTCTATCTCTGTACTCAGCTAGCAAAAAAAGAAAGCAGAAATAAATGAAAATCCTTGACATTTGTTAAGCAGTAGGGATTTTATACAATTAGTGCGTGACAGGGAAAAATAGCGGGCGAAGGGTAATAGACGTTAACTTATTTGTGACACACAACTTACAATCAGGACTCGCCAATCTGTTGCTATTTATTAAATTCAATAATTTGATATAAACGGGGGAGCCGATGTTTACAAAGATACGTAAGCGAAACGGGCAGTATGTAGAGTTTCAATCGGAGAAGATCACAGAAGCTATGTTTAAGGCGGGTCAGGCAACGGGAGAATTTGACAAGGAGATGGCCGAGAAGTTGACCTGTCGAGTAATCAATCTTGCCCAGCAGATTTTATCACACAAAGTTCCGTCAGTAGAGGAGTTTCAGGATATAGTTGAAGAGGTATTACTCACCTCACCTTATAAGAAGACGGCAAAATCTTACATTCTCTTTCGAGAACAGCGTTCCCAGATCCGGGATATAGTTTCCAATGCCCGTATCAATATGATTGATGATTATATAGATAGGGCAGATTGGCAGGTTCAGGAGAATAGCAATATGTCATATTCACTTCAGGGCTTGAATAATTATCTTGCTTCTGAAGTTAGTAAGGCATACTGGTTGAATAAGATCTATCCACCTGAGATCAGGAATGCTCATCAGGATGGAGATTTTCATATTCATGATCTCGGGATCATCTCAGTATATTGTGTAGGCTGGGATTTGATGGACTTACTTGTTACCGGTTTCAGGGGTGTCGAAGGTAAGGTAGAGAGCAAGCCGGCAAAGCACTTCCGTTCTGTTTTGGGCCAGATGGTAAACTTTTTCTATACTTTGCAGGGAGAGGCAGCCGGAGCTCAGGCCTTTTCCAATTTCGATACTCTACTTGCTCCCTTCATTCGTTACGATAAACTGAGCTATAAAGAAGTTAAACAGGCAATGCAGGAGTTTATCTTCAATATCAATGTACCGACCAGAGTTGGATTTCAGACCCCTTTTACCAATATCTCGCTTGATCTTAACGTTCCTTCAACTTTTGCAGAAACACCAGTTATCATCGGTGGTGAGCAACAGGAGGGGACATATAGTGATTTTCAAAAAGAGATGGATATGCTTAACAGAGCATTTCTCGAGGTTATGACCGAAGGGGATGCTAAGGGTAGAGTCTTTACCTTCCCAATACCAACTTACAGTATAACAAAAGATTTTGACTGGGATAACGAGAATCTGAAGTACCTCTGGGAAGTAACGGCAAAATACGGGATCCCCTATTTCTCCAATTTTGTCAATTCCGACCTCAAACCGGAAGATGCACGTTCCATGTGTTGCCGCCTTAGGCTCGATACCAGAACTCTGGCAGCCAGGGGTGGTGGCCTGTTTGGTGCCAATCCCCTGACCGGCTCTGTTGGTGTGGTTACGGTGAATCTTCCCCGACTTGGTTATCTTGCAAATGATGAGTCTGAATTTTTTGGCCAGCTTGACGATATGCTCACTCTGGCCCGGAGATCCCTGGAGATCAAAAGAAAAATACTCGAGAAACTTACCGATAATGGGTTGTATCCCTATTCCAAATTCTATCTGCGTATGATAAAAGAGAGGTTCGGGAGCTACTGGAAGAATCATTTCTCGACGATCGGGATAGTCGGGATGAACGAAGCAGTACTCAATCTCAAGGGAGAAAACATCGCTTCTGATAGCGGTGAAGCTTTTGCCATTAAGGTAATGGACCACATAAGAGATCGGTTGGTAGATTTTCAGGAAGAAACAGGGAACAACTATAACCTCGAAGCCACTCCTGCTGAAAGTACAGCTTACCGCCTGGCGAGAATCGATAGAGAGCGGTATAAAAATATTATCTTTGCCAATGGTAAAACCCTGGCGGAACAACAGGAACCGTATTATACAAATTCAACACAACTCCCTGTAAACTATTCGGATGATATATTCGAGGTTCTCGATAAACAGGATCCTATTCAGATAAAGTATACAGGAGGGACTGTTCTCCATATTTACGGTGGAGAGAGGATCGAAGATCCGGAAATAGTCAAAAAACTTGTTAACAAGATCTGTGCTAATTATCATTTACCTTACTTTACCTTCACACCGACCTTCAGTATCTGTCCTAAACATGGATATATCAGCGGTGAAGTTAAACAATGCCCCAAATGCCAGGCAATTACAGAAATCTACTCGCGTGTTACAGGATACCTGCGACCCGTCTCCCAATGGAATGCCGGCAAACAGGAAGAGTATAAAAACAGGGTTAATTTCAGGATAAAAAAGGTGATATGAAAATAGGGGGTTTGCTTAGAACGTCATTAATCGAATACCCGAAGATGATCTCAGCTGTGATTTTTACTCAGGGTTGTAACTTCGGGTGTCCCTACTGTCATAATCCGGAACTCGTTGACCCGGAAAGATATACTGACACTATTCCCGAAAAAGAACTCTTGACATTTTTACATAAGAGGAAAAATTTGCTTGATGCAGTGGTAATAACCGGTGGAGAACCAACAATTTACGAAGACCTACCTCTCTTTATGGAGAGGATCAAGAAGATCGGTTATCAGATAAAACTCGATACGAACGGGACGAATCCGGATATGCTTAAGCGAGTACTGGATATGAAGTTAGCGGACTATGTGGCGATGGATCTCAAAGCTCCATTAGAGAAGTATTCGGAAGTGACTCGTGTTCCATGTAATACAGAGGCAATCAAAAGATCGATCGAGATTCTTGGACAGGCCGCCATAGAGGTGGAGTTCAGAACTACTGTCCTTACCTCTCTTCTTACAGAGAGTGATGTTGCAGAGATTGGCAAACTGGTTCCACCAGGTAAGAAATACATTTTGCAGCATTTTGAAGCGACGAAAACGCTGGACCCGAGCTATCTGCAAGAGAGCGGGCCTACAATTTTATCGCTTGAGAAGCTGGCCGATACGCTCGGTTCAGGATCACAAGATTTTGCTGTAAGGTAAGTTAGTAGAAGAGTTAAGCAATTGTATGGCAGATTCGTTAATAAAAAAGTAGAGAAGTAAGAGCCTATAAAAAACCCAAGGAGGTTGTATGAGGATAGTCTACCTAATAACTGCATTACTATTGATATTCTCTGTCTCTGTTGTTACGAGTGAGATTTCCACCACTCCACCCGAAGAGATGAAGGCCGGAAATTCCGGAACAGCAGTAACTGAAGAGAAGCAGGCAGGTAGCGAACAATTATTGGTAGAGGTAATCACTAAACTGGAGGAGTTGGAACGTCAATTCCTCAATGAGTTATCAGGAGCACAAAGGGAAGAGGCTCAGGGTATTATCCAGGAAGTATATGATATGCTGGCAGCGGTTCCATTTAATACATTACTGGAAATCGATCAGGAATCAGTACCTGAATGGTTAGCAGATGTTATGAATACAGAGACTCCTGCAGGTGAGGTGAGAGAAGAGATTTCGTTATCAGATCCTCTCGATCAGGAATTGATCCAGACGAGAATCCCCATGACAGAAGAGAATTATCTCAATCTCTATCACTCTATCAGGGGTGAACGATTCTGGGATGATCAGATAAGAACAATCCGGTTATCGGCCAGGAATTCTTATTATACTGTCGATCAGATAATTGGTATGCTGGGATTATTCACATTCTTTGAGGATCAACAGGAGGTATTAAGGGTGATGTATCCCCGGGTATCAGATCCCGAAAATGCTTATCGTATCCCGAATGCCTTCCACTTCTATTCTGACAGATATGCGGTAGAAGAGATTATAATCAATAATTAGAATCAGACAGTAATAATCATAAAATCTGGGGCCGGTAAAATCCGGCCTTTTTTAGTTAAGATGGTTAATAAAAACAAGTTAAAAGGGGAACAGGCAGAAGAGTTATCTCTCCTCTATCTTCAGAATAAGGGGTATCGCATAATTACACATAATTATCGCAGCCGTTATGGAGAGATAGATATAATTGTTACCAAAGATGAGTTCATTGTTTTCGTTGAGGTGAAAGCTCGCAGCAAGGACATTGCAGCCGCATTTTCCAGTGTCTCGATAAGAAAACGGCTCAAGTTGATCCGCACCGCCCTCGACTTTCTTGTAGAACATCCCGAGTTTTCTGAGCATTGCATGCGTTTCGATGTTATTGGCATCATCGCCAGGGATTCAGACCGGAGGAGTTAAATTGAACATATAACGGATGCTTTTCGCGTCGAAGAGCTGGAGGATTATCTCTAACAGGAATGAGTTATCTTTTTGCTCACCTGAGAGTTACGCTATAATGGAGCATAGAACGAATCTAATCGAGCGGGGAGATAAGGAGTTCCTGATTGCTGCTGAGTGAGTCTCCAGCAAGTTTCTCCCTGCTGGGATTTTTGGTCTTTTTAGAGCCGGGAATGTAGATGATATTGGAATGACCAATATAGAAACGCATATCGTAATAATCCATAATCTGTGTAGTGTGATATAACACCTTGATATCCCAGAGTCCGGGAGCAATATTCCAGCGTTTATCTCTATCAGGCTGAATCGGTTCTGTTAATCTGTTACTGCCCCAGAAGGATTCGCCCGCGGGGGTGATATAGACTTCATAGATGGGAAGATTTGTGTAATTGACAATCGTCAGGGTTCCGGCATTGTATTTTATCTTCTTGTGTATCCTGGAACCGGGTTGCAGTTTTACTGAATAGTGAGTAGGAAAAAGGAAGGGTTTCTCTCTGATATTTACGTATACAATCATCTCTTCGAGTTGGAACAATGATCTGCTGAGATTCCATTTCCTTTCGAGAGTAGAATAAGGTGGAAGCTGATGTAGAACATTCTCAACCTGTACGTCTGTTGTGGTTTCCGTATCATTATAGAAGGTCATGATTGCATCTTCTGCACAGGAAACCAGAGCAAGAAGAGCTAGTAACCCTAACAAGAGAGTGTATGTTTTTTTCATAATTTAGCTCCTGCATCCAGGAGAGTAGATAAGCCCGGCAGCAGAGTAATATCTATTCAGATAACACCAGTTTATAAAGGTAGTTACAACAGAACTTCTATACCGGAACTGATTATTCAGCCGAATCTACCGGAGAGAGCATCTGCAACGGTTCTTTTTTTACAGCCTGTAACAGACGTTCGGCAGTGCGGATTTTCTCGTCGAAATAAACGGAACTGAAGATGATATCGTTTACAACTCTGAAATCGAATCTTCTCTCTAAAAGCATTTCAAAGAGTGTCTTTGTTTCCGGAAGATAGATAGTCTGATAATCTACTATCATAGCCAGCTCAGCTGCTTTTCTGATTGCCCGGTCAAGGTTGCCTATCTCATCGATCAGGTTGTGTTCCAGAGCCTTCTGACTGCTCCATATCCTGCCACGAGCTATCGATTCAACCTCATTGAAGGGAATAGATCGACCTTTGGAGACCCTCTCTTTGAACTCAATGTAAGTATCATCAAGGCCATTCTGCAGAGCAGCAATATCTGCCGGTTCTGGTTCTTCCCAGGGATTAAGCAGATTGGAGTATTTGCCCCGGCTGATAGTCTGGGGCCTGACTCCGATCTTCTTACCCATCTGTTCCAGATTGGGTATCATAGCGGCAACTCCGATAGAACCGGTAATTGTAAAGGGGTCGGCAACAATATGATCTCCAGCTGCAGCTATATAGTAGCCGCCGGATGCAGCAGTATTGCCCATAGATATCACTATTGGCTTGGTCAGATTCAATCTTTCAATTTGCTGGTATATCTTTTCAGATTCCAGTGCGCTACCACCTGGACTATCGACACGTATTACTACCGCCATTATTCTGCGGTCTTTTTCGATCTTTTCGAAGATCCTTTCTACCTTCTGGGATGAGATGAAATTCTGATTGAAGCCTCCTGTTGGTAACATTATCATCCCCTGTAGATAGACAACGGCAATCCGTGTTCTCTCACCTGATAGAGACGTTTTCTTGCTATACCTGCCAGAGGAGAGTAACTGGTCACTCCCTATTCCTAATTCCTCAAGCATTGCCTCTCTGGAAGCAAGCTGATCAACAGCACCAGATTCGAGGGCATAATCTCCTTTGATAAAAAGATCTTCTCGCTCTTCGATTATCTCTTTTACCTGAGTAAGTTCCCAGCCTCTCTGTCGTGTCAGGTTGTTCAGAAGGTTTTCGTATATATCGTCTACCAGTACAGTAGCACTCTCCCGGAATTCGGGTGACATCTCCATTCTAGTGAAGTTCTCACCGGCACTCTTATAATCCCCGGCATGCAGCACAGTCATTTTTATTCCGAGCTTATCCAATAAATCTCTCATGTAAAGAGAAGAAATTCCAACGCCGTTAAGAAGAATACCGGAGGAGGCAGAGGGGTGAAGATAGATCTTATCAGCGATAGAGGCGAGATAGTAATCACTGTTAGAGGCTGTTTCCAGATAGGCATAAATCGGTTTACCTCGCGATTTGAACCGTTCCAGGGCTACAATTATCTCATTCAAGGTAGCATAACCGGAGATAACTAAACTCGGCTCCAGTATGATGCCGGCAATTCTATCATCATCAGCTGCGTTATTGATCCTGTCAATAAGTTGACGAGCAGTATCGGTTCTGCTGAAATAGAAGAAATCCTGATCGATCTCTCTATACTCTTCTATCATACCGCTCATCTGTAAATTCAAATAAGAATCCGACCTGACCAGATCTTTTTTCTGTCGTCCCAGAAGCATAAGCCCTGAAAAGACCATTATAGAAGAGATAATAAGAAGTAAAATAGCTGTCAGGCAACCCAGGGCAAACCATTTCTGTTTTATATATCCTCGAGAGGGGAGTGAACGATACTCTCTCTGTTGAGCTGATTTGATATTATCACTGGGAATTCGTTGTTCATTGTTATCCATCTGTGCCTCCAATTATGAATATGAGATAACTATATTTCAAAAGCACAAAAATAGTAAAGAACTTTTTGTCGTTGGTAGTTCTGTTAATCAATAGAGATGTTGAGTTCTTTGAGTTTTCGTGATAGATTACTCTGATGCAGGCCAAGAGCCTGAGATGTCTGAGTTATATTGTTGTTAAATTTTCTCAACTGCTCACTTAGATACCGGGTTTCAAAATCTCTTTTTTTTGACTGGAAATCGGTTGTCTCCTTCCAGAATATGAATTCGCTCATCTGCTCCTCATTTCTCGTCTGATGAGAATCAAGAAGGTGATACTGATGAAGATCTTTTGAAGTAACCCTGGGACTGTCGACAAGAATATAAATACGTTCAACAAGATTCTTCAGCTCTCTTACATTTCCCGGGAATGGCCAGGACTGTAATTCACTAATTGCTTCCCGGGTGAATTCCTTAACCGGAATTTTCATATCCGAATGGAAGAGAAGGGAGAAATGTTCTATCAGTAGAGGTATATCTTCGGGATGATTTCGGAGAGGTGGACTGATTATCGGGATCACATTCAGCCTGAAATATAGATCTTCCCTGAACTGGCCAGTTTTGACCATCTCCTCTAGGTTCTTATGTGTAGCTGCTATTATCCTGGTATCTATCTTCTCTTTTCTATTGCTACCCACTCTTTCGAATTCACCCTCCTGTATTACCCGCAGGATCTTTGCCTGGGCTGAAAGACTCATATCCCCAATCTCATCAAGAAAGAGGGTCCCTCTATTCGCTTCCTCTAGTTTTCCCTTCTTACTACGAATGGCTCCTGTGAAGGCCCCCTTTTCAAAACCGAAAAGTTCACTCTCAACGAGCTCATTGGGTATAGCAGCGGAATTGAACTTGATAAAGGGGTTGTTGGAACGCTGGCTATTATTATGTATGGCGTAAGCAATGAGCTCTTTACCGGTTCCGCTTTCACCACGAATAAGGACCTTGGAATTGGAGGGTGCTACTCTTTCGATCAATTTCCTTAAGTCCTGGATCTCCTGACTATTACCGATAAGATTCAACTGGGCCGAGTAACTGGATTTCAATCTTTCATACTCTCTGGTAATATTGCTGAATTCCAAGGCTTTCTTAACACTGATCTTAACTTTAGGCAGACTGAGTGGTTTTTCCAAAAAGTCGTAAGCACCGAGCTTTATTGCTTTGACCGCTTCACCTATTCCGCTGTGTCCGGAGATCATTATGACCTGAATACCAGGATCTATCTTCTTTATCTGTTCCAGAACCTCCAGCCCGTTAATATTAGGCATAGACACATCCAGTAGAACTACCTCGGGGGTCTCATCGGCCACAAATTCCAATCCTTTGCGTGGATCTTGATATGAATAACAGTCATATCCCTCATCTTCCAGGATGTTGGTCAGTGACAGACAGATATTTTCTTCATCATCGATTATCAGGATTCTCATTTATACTCCTCTATTATGATCTCGAATGTTGTTCCCTTATCTCTCTTGCTCTTGACGTGGATATGGGATGAATTAGCTTCACACAGTCTTTTAACCACAGCCAGTCCGAGCCCGGTTCCCCTTTTCTTACGTGAGAAATAGGGGTCAAAAATATGAGGCAGATCTTCAGGGCCAATACCTGAGCCGAAGTCCTGTATCTCGATCACGATGAAGTTATTACTCTGTTTGAGTGAGATAATGATCTGTTCATCAGGCTGGCTGGCATCGACGGCATTCTGCAGAATATTAGTAATAATCTGGTAGAAATGTGTTTTATCGTACATAATCTGGATATTCTGCAGGGGATTAAGTTTGATCTGATAGTTATGGAGATAAGGCTGGATGATCTTTTCTATTTCCGGGATCGGGTCAAAGACCGTCAAATCTGGTGTGGAAATCTTGGCAAAGTTAGAGAACGATTGCACCAGCTCACGCAGGTTGCTTACTTCCTGATTGATGATATTGATCGCTTCAGGGAAGATCTCTCTAAATTTCTTTTCATCAGTAACGAATTTCTCTTCCAGGCGGTGTGTCGATAGCTGAATCGGAGTAAGTGGATTTTTTATCTCATGAGCCAGCATTCTGGAGAGCTCTTTCCAGATCATCTCTTTTTCGGCATGAAGCAGCTTGTTCTGAGTATAATCTAGTTCGTGTGACATATCATTGAAAGATTGTTGTAATACACGGAGTTCCTTGATCCCGGAGGTGGGCAGATAGACAGAGAAATCTCCCTCTCTGATCTTGGCAGTTGCTGACTGTAAGTCTTGTAGAGGTTTTGTTATCTTATAGAAGACAAAGATAAAGATGATGATAGAAACTATCATCAGAAGGAAGAGAAATAACGAGGAGTATGTCTGAGTTTCAGCTCTGATCATATCGATAGCCATAAGAGATTGTCTGATATTGACTGCCAACTCTTTAGCTTTCAGGCTATCCTCTACCGTCTTGAAGCTGAGTTCGGCGATTGCCTCATCTATATGGAAGTTTTTATACGCCTTATCAATCTCTTTCTGCTGGCTGTTGAAAAAAATGTTTATGATCAACAGGCTGCTGAGATAGAGAAAAATGAAAAGGAAGATTACTATCGTTCTGAGACTCAAATTAACTTTCATAGCTCAACACCTTATAATCGAATGATACTTTTGGTACTCTGTTATACCACAGCAACATGGGATCGAATTCTCTCTCCAGAGATTCCAGGTTTACACTGTCCATATAAGCCTTCAGGTAAAAGCTATATGTCCCCTCTATACCCAGATAATCGTAGAAGATATCGACTTGAGAAATGATAACTCGCAGTTCTTCACAGGACTCGGTATATGTATAGTAATTAGCCGCTTCAGCATTAATCTGAAAATAACGGTTCATCGGGTCGAAAATGATAGTGTTTTGATATTCTATTTCATCTATCAGGTTACCGTCTCGCTCAACTGTGAGAGTATAGGTTATTGTTATTGGGCTTCCTGATCGGAATATCTGTTCGAAATCGTTTTCAAAAGCACTGACGAGTTCTGTTCGGATTCTAATGAGGTTGGTATCGTGTCCGACAAGAACTTCGGAGAAAGCAACATGATTCCCTTCATAGGATGAGAAGAGCATCATTGCTGCTGATACAATTCCGGAAAGTGCTTTAGCTGCAAAGTTGAACATTAATCAACCCTCTTTAAGATTACAATTTTATATTTTCGGTATCAATTACGACTGTCAAGAATTTAATCATCCTTAATCAACAAGCCCGGACCGAAAGAATCAGCCCGGGCTTGTTTTGCATAGCCCTAAAGCTATTAGGGAGGATTTTTAGAAGCAAAACCAGGGTCCGACAGTCAATGTCAGCCCGTCAAAAGTAGTATCCGGGGAATCGGTAACCTGATATTTATCTCCAGAATCGTCTATGTTCCAACCGGAATGATATGAGTAAGATAGTATATATCCGACTTCACCTCGTATAGCAAGCCAGTCAGTGAGTTTATACATAATTTCAGCTTTTGGTTGCAGGAATATATGACTCTTTGAGAGTTGCAGGTAGTTATTAGCCGAGTTGTCCAGATCTTCATGCAGATTATCCCAGTTGTAACCACCTTGATTCTGGGAAACTTCAATGGATGTCTTACCCCAGCCGAGCATAGCTCCGAATCCGGTAAATAGGCTTTTGGTCAGAGCTAATTTATGATCCAGTGTTATACCACCATAGGAGATGCTGTATTTCAGCCGGCGAATGACATCTTGATTCAGTTCCGGATTATCAGATGAAACGGTATAGGCTATCCTTCTTTCCAGGCTATAGCCGGCACCCATACCACCAAGGAAAAGACCCTTACCGATATTGAGTCTTCCGCCCCCACCGTGAAGTAACTGGCCATTATCATCAATCTCGGCAAAACCGAGACGGGAGATAAGATCATTAATATCATCAATATCGGGCATATACCAGACGGGAATCCAGCCACCATCAAGATCTCCAAGATCTATTTTGGTCTTTTTCCGGGTTACTGTTTCGGTTGCAGGGTCAAACTCGATAGATTCATGTCTAGAACCGAAAGTAAAATTCATTTCAAACTCCTGACGATTACGGAATATTTTCATTCTAACCGTGTCACCAATATTATAGGAATCGATAATATTATTGAAAATGTTCTTGTTGGTAACCTTGTGGCCATTGATCTCCATTATGATATCGTCAGGTAGCAATTTCTGCGCCCGGGCCGGACTATTGGGTACGACTCTGACAATCACAACTCCATAGAACTTATTATAACCCAGATCACTAGCCTGGGTAAGAGTCAGATCTTCAGCATATACACCCATGTAGGCTGAATCGGTTCGATGCCCGCCCAATTCAACCGAGATAACACTTCTGCCGGGCATGTTATCCAGGTCTCTTGTAGCTTCATCTACACGTTTCAATGCCTCTTCGATTTTGCGGTTCACTTCATCCATATCGACTGCACCAGCATTTTCGGGTATATTGAATTCGAGATGAATGCTCTTATCCCGATCCTTTTCACTCTGCTCTTCTTCATAATTTTCTACGAAAAACTTGTCCCAGATACTATCGTTTAAACAATCCATAACAATCATAGTATTCCCGTCTGCTAACAGGTCGATATTCGACAGAGCAGACAGATTGAGCATAGCAGCCAGCATTACTGCGATTAAAATTGTAATTCTTTTCATTATAGCCTCCTTATAATATCAGTTTCTGCTGAGATTATGTAGCAATTGCGATGCCAGATAGTGATAAGAGAGCTTGCTGATTCCAGAATATTCGGTTTGAGAGCGAGATAGAGGTTACAAGAGAAATTCTGGATCAGGGAGAGTGGAGGCAAAAGACTATAGGCGAGAGAATAATATGGCTGGATTCAATATCATTATGATATAAAAGGGGAGGATAAAATATCATTACGATAATGTTAACGGGTTAAGGCTTATGGTACAATACCGATTTAACTAATGATATCGAATCTTACTTTATAGAGTTTATTTCCTTTGATCATATATATCGATTTTTCCAGCAGGTCAAACTCACTTACGTAGCTGATCCTCTCTCTGGTCGAATAGTGTGTAAGTGTATCACCGTTGAGAATATTAATCAGGGTAAGTCCATACTCTTGTGGGAAGAGGATTATACCTGTATTCAATCTTCTGTCCATCTCCAGAGATATCTGTATTGGCCGATATGCTGGAGCGGGTGAGTAGACAGGTCTAAAATCATCTTCTTCCATCGACCAGACAATTTCTCCAGTATCTCGTTTCAGGCAATAGCTTTTATTATTGCTTGTGAGTGCAATCATCAGATTGGAATCAAGAATCTCCAGTGCTATTATTGGCTCTCCCAGTGTAGTTCTCCAGTGATTTTTCTTATCCCGTTTATCATAGGCATACAATTGATCGTGTGAGATTAGATAGATGTTACGCATACAGAAATATGGCCTCAATGTAACCGGAAAGGGTAGAGAACTCTCCCAGTCAACCGTCAACTCGATATTTCTTTGCGGAACGAGCAGAATGCCATAATCTAAGGGTAAAATCTCCTGCAGTTTCAGAATATCGATGTTTCTGATAGTAAGTTGAAACTGCTCACGGGTTATATGCAATCTATCATCGACAGCATCTCTTCCTAAGAAGAGATAGTATATCGAGAAGATGAGCATCAGGAACATAAGAGGAGCCATTATGAGGTATTTTTTGTTTTGAAATGTTGACCTCTGCTTTTCTCTTTTGGGCTTTTCATTATATATCAAACAGTAGGGGAAGGGACTTACACCGTAAAGCTTCTCTATGCTTTCGAGCAGATTGAAGAAGCTGGTATCTTTGATATTGAGCTCTTTTTCTGCCTCGGCTGGGAGGGCAACAAAGGTGGAGTTTTCAGGAATTGTGTAGATGATCGGTCTGACTTTTATATCCTTTCCTACACTACCAAGCAGCCCTAAATCTGATTTGGTTTTGACATGAAAATTATCCCATTGTATCCCCAGTTCTTCTAATCCTTCATTACTCTTTATCCCGGTGAGGAATCTTCCAGCAGTGACGAAACAGATATCCTTATCATCTACAACAGCGAGCAAAATAGAGACCCCTTCATCCCCCGTTTCATATTTTCTGAGATTAGCATAGAGTTCCCAGTTGAGATCTAGAAAGAATTCTTTCAGCAGGGCGGGAATTCTATCCCAGTGTATATTCTGCAGGTCTAACTGAACCAGTTTTTCCAGTATCAAAGAGTTTATTTTTTCGTGATACCATTTTTCCTCCCTATAGTGTGTCAGGAGGATTACACTTCTATTCTGATTCTGAAAGAAATCTGAGAAATAGAGATTGTTCTTATTCTTATCTGAATGGATAATCTTAATACTCATCATAACTCCACTTTGTTTTAGATTATTCCTGTCTACTCGTTTCCCACTTAACAAAGCTTCTGTAGAACACACGCCAGAGTGATGGTATATTCAGCATAATATTCGTATATGAGGCATTTGCCATCGGGCAATAGCACTCCTTACGGCTGATGGATTTTCGCTCCCTTTTAGCCTCTTTCGAGAACCAGATAGAGCGGAAATTATATTTTCTTTCTCTCAAGTTACCAACCGATTTCCCTTTTATACAACAGAACCAGACTTCACCATCCGGTGCAATCTGACAGGAGGCTATTCCGGCATAACAAGGTATGACCTGTTCCCTGTCGCGCAGAATCTTCTTTACCAGGTTGTAGTATTCTATGCGGAAAGCCTGGGTAATACGGCTCATACCGCTGAATTCTGTGTTCTTTATCCTGTGGAGCAGAAAATCTATTGCAGCTCTATATTCCAGGGCGTTAGGTGTGATATCCTTACCGATATTGGCCAGTTCAGCGCGCTCTTCAGCGATCTCTGTTATATAGGAATCGGGTGAAAGTTTCAGCATGGTGGATGCAATGGCAGGGAAGCTATGCAGATTGTATCGGGAAATGACCGTATGAATACCGAGTGAGAGGTTCTCATACTTCAACTTCTTTAACTGTTTGTAGGTATTTAGTACTTTCTGATAGTTACCCCTAACATTTCTAATTCTATCGTGTTCCTCATCGATCCCGTCAATTGAGAGATTGATTATAATCTCGGTTTTCGGTAGTGCTTTACAGATCTGTTTGACCATGTAGAAAATGCGCTGAGTAAGGATGCCGTTTGTGGGGATATTGATGATCTTCGGCCGGCAGTATTTATCCAGGGCAAATATTATCTCGGGCAGGTCTTTTCGGAGAAAGGGTTCGCCACCACTGATAGTGACCCAATAGGGTGACCTGCCGATACTTTTGAAGATCTTTCTATATTCTGTAACACTCATCTGGTCAGTCTTTTTGCTATAGATGAAGCAGGTTTTACATCGGGAATTACATTTATTGGTTACACTTATAGTGTAACTGATCGGTAATATCCTCGGAAATTTGAAGATCTTGTAAATTCTATAGATAATTGCTTTTATCAGTAATGTGATCATTTCTTTAACCTTTGATTAACTTGTTTAGTTGAACCTATCATCGTCCACTTAAAGGGGTTTTTCTTTCTAATTTTCAAATCGAACCAGCCCAGGTAACGGGAGTATACCTCCAGGAGACATATTACCAGTAGATAAGGGATTTTTACAGGTTTATTTCTAACCTCTTCCCATAGTACAGTCAGGAGTAATCCAGGTTGATTGGTACTCACCCGGTAAGAGTTTTTCTGTTTTAACCAGAGATGGCCTGCTGCAATGCGACGGCGTTGAACGATAAACTCTCTGACACTCTCAGGCCCTTTATTATGTATAATAGCAGCTGGAATATAGAGTAACTTCAGGTTTTGCCCGGTAACGAGTGCTTCTATACTGGCTTCATCAACTGCACTATCAGCAGGGATACTATCCATAATCTTGCGGAAAGCGACCATTTCGCCCAATTTGGGAGAGCGGAGAGCAATACGGTGATGAAGGTTCCACTGGAGGTTAACCCAGTAGCCAACAAAGCTATCCGGGCTGTTAATAGGTACCGGCCTGCCTCCTGTCATTCCAACTTTTTTATCTCTGAAGGGGAAGATCAGCTTTTCAATAGTATCATATTCCGGAATAACGTCTCCGCTGCTGATCAGGACGATCTCCTCTTTAGCTTCTGCCAGAAAGGTATTTATAGCAGCAGATTTTCCCCGCCTCTCCGGTTCGGTTATCAATTTGATCAGAGGTTCTTTTTCGGCATATTCTTTGACTATATCGTCAGAACCATCGGTGGAAGCACTTGAGACAACAATTATCTCGACTATCTTGACCTGCTTGAGTTTCTGGTTCAGGAGAGCTTCAAGCAGCTTACCGATATTACCAGCTTCGTTATGAATAAGTATGCCGATTGAACATTTCAATCTCTTATTTACTCTCTGAGTTATCTTACTATCCATCTTCTTGCTTGAGATCTTTGACTACTCCGTCGAGTATTCCATTTATAAGTTTACCGGTCTGTTCACCGCAGAACTTTTTGGCAATCTCCAGAGCTTCGTCAATAACAATCGGAGCGGGTGTTTTATGGTAAACAATCTCTGCTAATGCCAGTCGAAGCAGGTTTCTGTCAAGAACTGCTAATTGTTCTATACTCCAATGCTCTAGACGGTTTTTGATCATATCGTCTATAGGGATCAGGTTTTCTACTACGGTTCTGAGCAGATTATCACTGAAGGTAGAGATACTATGATCCGCTTTGATTGAACTCGCCTGGAGAATGTTCTGTAAAACCGGAAGATAGACCTCGGGGTAGCTTAAATCACTTTCTGGCGGGATATAATCCTTATTGACATCGAGATTGTAAAGTGCCTGCAGAACTATCTCTCTCCCTTTACGCCGTAATCCCATTCCTATTTTATACTCCTGTATAAATTGACCATCTCGATAGCAGAAAGGGCAGCATCCCAACCTTTATTTCCCGATTTAGTACCGGCTCGTTCTATCGCCTGCTCTATCGTATCAGCGGTAATAACACCAAAGATAACAGGAATACCGGAAGATATTCCGAGTTGAGCTATACCCTTGCTGACCTCGGCTGCTATATAATCAAAATGTGGTGTAGAGCCCCGAATGACAGTACCCAAACAAATCAAAGCATCAAACTTTTTGGTTTCTGCCAGTTTTTTTGCTACTGCCGGGATTTCGAAAGCTCCGGGAGCCCAGATTATCTCTATCTCCTTTTCGCTCACATTATGGCGCTGCAGGCAGTCCAGGCTACCGCTGAGCAGTTTGTTACTGATAAACTCATTGAAACGGCTGACGATAATCCCATATTTCGCCTTTTCCGAGACTAATTTGCCTTCATAAATCTTATACATAAGGTCTCCTTTAATCATAACGGGGTTGTTACTTTATACGAAGGATAACAAAATTATTTCATCATATTAAGCAAGGATTTTTTCCTCGCAGTTTCTCTATACCCTTTAGAGCCTCATATACGCTGCTCAATGACAGGAGATGGTTATGAGGTTTGGGTTTCTCCAGAGAGGTGGTTAAGCGGATTTTCCTCTCTCTGCCAACTTTTTGTTGACCGGATATTCGACCTGTAAAGAATAATATATTATCCTGTCTGGAGGTTGTATGTTAGTTTATCTCTTTCGAACATTATTGATCGTGTTGTTGCTCTCTTCTGCTCTTCCTTTATTCCCGGTTACTTTCAGCAGAATAATCGACGAATTGTACAGGGATGAATCGATAGAGGCTGATTCTCTATATAGTATCTATAAGAACTGGGATGATTATGAAACAGTTGAAGAGCCGGGCAGGGTAGTCAGAGATTATAACGTGATAAATGACAGTCTGACAGCCCCATTTTATTATTATATACCTGAAAATTATGATGCAGAACAGAAAGCACCCTTGCTGATCTATCTGCATGGAGGTGTAACGCGGGAGGAGTTTCTGCTGGAACTCGGTTCGAATATAGCAGTTAGCCCCTTTCGACAATTTGCAGATGAAAACGGATGGCTATTGCTCTATCCGCTCGGCAATATTGATACCACTTGGTGGTCGGAGACCGGTATAGCGAATATCTCATATCAGATCCGTTTTCTGAAAGCGCAGTATAACATAGATGATGACCGAGTCATTATCACCGGTTTTTCTGATGGAGGATCAGGTTCTTATCATCTCAGCATGGTGCAGCCTGATGATTTTGCTGCCTTTTATCCCCTGAGCAGCAATCTGATTGTCGGTTCAGTAGTAACCGGATTACCAGTATACACTTCTAACATGCGTAACAGGTTCTTGAGGGCTGTTAATACTGATAAGGACACTCTCTATCCTGCGGAAAGGATGAGATTGATTATAGAAGTCGCACAGAAGATGGGGGCAAACATTTTCTTTCGAGAATACTGGGGATACGGTCACGACTATGGTTATGCAGAGCAGGATTTTCCACTGATGGTCGAGGATATGAAAAAGAGAGTGCGGGAGTTTACCAGAACTGCGATTTATTGGGAAACTACCGATTTGACCTGGGGGAGATGTGACTGGATAGAGATAACTGAGATTGATACACTGAGAACTCCGTTAGACTGGCATAATCATGAGGTTTTGATTCTACCTGATGAGACTCTCTCTTTCGGTTTTTACGATGATAGAGAGTATGAAGATTCCGGTGTCAGAGTGACAGGTATCGTCGAGCAATCAGCAGCAGAAGAGATAGGTCTGCAGGAAGACGACATTATTATTGCCATGGACAGAAAGCCGGTAAAAGATATTGCCGAGTTATTGAGTTTAAGGAATGCGAAAAACAGGGGTGACAGTTTTTCCTTAACCGTTTTGAGAGATGAGGATGAACTGCTATTACAGGGAGCTTTCCCACCTGTCACATATCATGGATACTTTGACTATAAGCGGAAAAGTGGTGCTGTAAAAGGGACTTTTCGGGGTAATGTTTTCGATATCGAAACATCTCGGGTATCTGAACTCTCTCTTTATATCCATCCCGGGATGGTCAATCTAGATATTCCGGTCAGGGTATATGTAAATGGAGAAGAGCTATTTAACGATTATGTACAGATTGATCGCCAGTTTATGACTGCGAATTTTATCAAGAACAGGGATCGTTCTGCCCTCTGGGTGAACAGAATCACCCTTAGAATTGATTGAGCAGTATCAGTGTAGTTTAGCAAGTATCAGTTCCAATTACGTTATATTGCACAGGAAAAAGGGAGAGCTGCTGGTTCCGAATTATCCTCTTAATTGACACGCAACCGGCATCTCTCTTTTTCAAATGAAGCAAAAAAACGTGAAACAGTGGAAACTATAAGTTTGAAGGATAGTTGTAAAAGAGAATAGAGGTAAGGTGATATCTCTTATCAATTAAGAAAGTTAGATCGATAAGGCTGCTTTCGGATTATATTTTGTCTATAGATACAAGTCGATGAGTAAGGAGATTTTTAATGAAGTTGAAGAAGAGAGTGATAATTCTACCTTTATTAGTAGTAATAGCTGTGTTGATATATCTGGTATTTATACGCGATTCGGCCGGCCGGGTTGAGAGCTATGTTTTTGCCGAAGTGCAGAGGGGTAATCTGGAGATAATCACATCCAGCACAGGGACACTGGAGCCTGTCAGCCTGGTAGATGTAGGAACTCAGGTTTCGGGAAGGGTTGACCGGGTTAATATCGATTATAATTCTATCGTGAAAGAGGGTCAGGTTCTGGCAGTACTTGATACACTGCAGCTTGCCATTAACTATCGCTCTGCCCAGAATGACCTGGAACGTGCCCGGCTGCAATACGATCTTATGAGTCGCGAATTTAACGATAAACAGAGGCTTTTAGAACGGAATTTTATTTCCGAGCTGGAATTCCGGAAAGCTGAGACAGATATGAAACTAGCCCAACTCTCAGTGCATAATGCCGAGAGTAATCTGGAGAGGGCATATTTGAACCTTTACGACTATGCAGTTATTCGCTCCCCAATAGACGGGATCATCATAGACAGGAATGTCGAAGAGGGGCAGACAGTAGCAGCCAGCCTTTCGGCACCGGTTCTCTTCACTATAGCTGCCGATCTGGAGAATATGGAGATCAGGGCTCAGGTCGACGAGACAGATATTGGCCTGATCAAACCAGGCCAGACGGTAAGATATACGGTTGACAGTTATCCTGACAAGTCCTTTACTGGTGTGGTAAGGGATGTCCGGCTCAAGCCGGAGGTCATATCAAACGTCGTGATCTATACTGTAGTCATTTCCACGAGAAACCCGGAAGGCATACTCATGCCCGGAATGACAGCGACCATAGATTTTATAGTCAGCCAGAAGGAGGATGTTCTACTCGTTCCTGCCACAGCATTAAGATGGCGTCCTTCAGACGAGGAAATGCAGCGTGTAATGGCAGAAAGAGAAGCTGAGATGATTGCCAGTGGTACTGAGCCTGCCAGACCAGAAAACCGTAGAGAGACTCCCCGGCAGGCAGGGACTAATATCGGGATCCTATGGTCGCTTGATGACTCGGGAAAGTTAAAGATGAATCGGGTCAGGATAGTTGATACTGACGGGATCAGAACAGAGATCATCAGCCTCGAAGAGGATATGGAGGGTAAGCAGGTTATCGTTAATAAGGTATTAGCATCTCAGAGTCAGGCTAACTCTTCACAACCTGCATTTGGTGGCCCGACGAGAATGAGGTTCTAAGATGAAAAAAATCATCGAGATGGATAAGATTACCCGGAACTATAGAATGGGAGAGATAACCGTCAGAGCGCTACGCGGAATAGATATGGCAGTAAATGAAGGTGAGTTTATTGCGATCATGGGTGCTTCCGGTTCTGGTAAATCAACTCTGATGAATATTATCGGCTGTCTCGATTACTCGGACGAGGGGTTGTATAAGCTCGATGATCTGGATGTCAGCAAACTCGATGATGATGAGTATGCTGAAATAAGAAACCAGAAGATCGGCTTCGTCTTCCAGAACTACAATCTTCTTGCCCGCACTTCAGCCCTGGAAAATGTGGAATTACCACTTATGTACACCAGACACAGGAAGATAAGAAATCTGAGAGAAGCAGCGACCGAAGCGCTGGAGAGGGTCGGTCTGGCTGACAGGATGCACCATATTCCGAGCCAGCTATCGGGTGGACAGCAACAACGTGTAACGATAGCCAGGGCTCTGATCAACAATCCAGCCCTGATACTGGCAGATGAACCGACCGGTAATCTCGACAGTAAAACCTCTTATGAGATTATGGAGCTCTTCAAGCAACTCAACGAGCAGGGGGTTACAATCGTAATGGTGACCCATGAAAGCGATATTGCCGCCTATGCCGGGCGTAATATCATCTTACGTGATGGCCTGATTGAAGATGATTTTACCAATTAAACCGATGCTAGCCACTTCAGGAGAAATTAAATAATGAGAATGATAAATTTGCAGAAGGTAGCTGTCAGAAGCCTGACGAGAAATAAGTTACGCAGTTTCCTCACCTCACTCGGTATCATTATCGGCGTCTGCTCCGTTATCGTCATGGTAGCCGTAGGTAGAGGTTCACAGAGCCAGATTGAGGGACAGATCCAGTCAATGGGGACCAATATGATTATGGTTTCAGCCCGCTGGACAAGAGGACCCGTATCGCGAGGGGCAGGAGTTGATAACAGGCTGACAATGGACGATGTACAGGCGATTAGAGAGCAGTCACATTATATTGCTCACATTTCGCCCTCTGTCCGTTACAACGGCCAGATAATCGGTGGTGTTGGAAACTGGAATACCAGTGTCGAGGGAGTTTCTCCCGATTACAGAGAGATCAGAAACCGTCAGGTGATCAGTGGCGACTATTTCACCGAACGTGATATGACAACCAGGGCAAGAGTCTGTATGCTCGGGACCACTGTCACCAATGAGCTCTTCCCCGATATGGACCCGGTTGGGCAGAGAGTAAGGATCGGTAATGTTCCCTTTACTGTTGTTGGAGTCCTGGAAGAGAAGGGACAGGCTGCCATGGGTGGTGATCAGGATGATATAGTCTTAGCCCCTGCAACGACTGTTATTTCCCGATTGCGAGGGGGAACGAATATCCATATGATAACTGCCAGTGCAGCGAGTGAAGATGTTATGCAACAGGCTCAATATGAGATAGGGGAGATACTGCAGAGGACGAGGAGACTTAATCCGATGGATATTGAAGAATACTTCAACATCCGCAGTCAGACCGAAATAATCGATTTTGCCACGGCTACATCCAGAACCCTGACTATGTTACTCGGAGCTGTTGCTGCTATCTCACTTCTCGTTGGTGGTATAGGTATAATGAATATCATGCTTGTTACTGTTACCGAGCGAACGAGAGAGATCGGTATAAGGCGTTCGGTTGGAGCGCGAAGCAGAGATATACTTGTTCAGTTCCTGATCGAAGCTATCGTGCTCAGTTTCATAGGCGGGATGATGGGTATAGGGCTTGCCTTCCTGATCTCCTGGGGGCTTGATTATTTCTTTGGAGTCTTTACCCATATCGAGCCACTGGTAATATTCATCGCCTTCTTTTTCTCCGGTATAGTAGGTGTCTTCTTCGGGTATTATCCTGCTCAGAAAGCTGCCAGGTTGAACCCGATCGAAGCTTTGAGATTCGAATAGTTTTTCATACTCTTCTTCATAGACTAACCAGACCTCCGGGGCAACAGTCATACTGTTGCCCTTTTTTTTATGTTCTTAGCAGAATGGGTGCGAGATGTCATCTCAGATCTCAGCCATCTTTCAGAGAGTTACAGTAGCTTATTCCATACCTTGAAACCGGTAGAAACATCTTGAATTATAGAGAAAGGTGTATTGAGAAACGGTTTTGTTATTGACGTTGTTTCCACTCCCGTTTTATCTTGATACATATTGGCAGCTGAGATAGTGGTATGAGAATATAAGCAGATAAGAAAGAGAATCAGGAAGAGGTGGAGTATGAGTAAATTAGTAAAAGTAATCAGATTTTGCCGTATCGGATACGTGATCGTCCTGAGTGCCTATATGTTGACTCAATCATTCCCTTTATACGGAGAGGAGCTTAACTACCTGGAAAAATACTACTGGTTGCGAGAGACTTTCGAAGCTAACGATGCCGGTTTTCAGTATGTGATAGACCGCAAAGGTCAGGATGAATATCAGAAACATAATGCCCGAATCGAGAGAGAGCTGCACAATGTTAATGATTTAACAGCAGCTCTGGAGATATACAAAGAATGGCTGAGCTTTTTCCGCACTGGACATCTCTCGATCAATATCAACTGGGATGCTATTGAGAGTAAAGGTGAGAATGAGTATCTTCAGGATTACGATCACTGGGAGAGTTACGAGATTAGTGAAGAGGAGTTGAGAGAACAACTCAGCAAAGAGCAAGAGCCCGGCTTTGCAGGGATCTGGTTTAGTGAGCCTTATACTATAGGGATATTCAGAAAAAATGATAACTATATCGGCACGATCCTGAAGGATGATTCTTCTAACTGGCGAGAACATCAGGTAAAACTCAAAATAACACCTGACGATAAGGAAGATTCATTTAGTGCTGTCTGGTTTATGAAAGACTATTCACCGAGCTATTTTGCTGATGTTCAACTCGTGGGGAACAATTATCTGACTGTAGGGAGAATATCTCTGCGGAGAATCTATCCGGAGTTTGAGGAAGTTGATGATATCCCCATCCATTTTGAACTGCTTAATGCTCAAGAGGCACTGATCAAAAGGGTATCAGACGATACTCTGATATTACGTATCCCGACTTTCGAACACTCTCATAAGCCTGCAATAGACAGCCTCCTGGCTGCCTTTCAGGAGCAGATCATTAGAACAGAGAACCTGATTATCGATCTCAGAAATAATGGTGGAGGGTCCGATATCAGTTTCATCAATCTTATCCCTTATCTCTATACAAATCCTATCCGAACAGTAGGTGTCGAGTTTCTCTCCACCACTCTAAACAACAGAAGAATGGAAGACTGGCTGGAAGACCCTGTATTTGCAGAAACTGCCGGAGATTGGGTCAAAGAAAGCCTTGATAAACTCAATGCCAGTCTCGGAGAGTTTGTTGTCCTCAACGATACTGTTCGGACTGATGAACTGGATACGGTATATAAATATCCCAAAAATGTTGCTATCATCATCAATGAAAATAACGGCAGTACAACCGAACAGTTCCTCCTGGCTGCCAGGCAGAGTAAGAAAGTGAAACTCTACGGAAGAACCACCGCAGGGAATCTCGATATATCCAATATGTATTTTGTCGATTCACCCTGTGGCGAATTGAGATTGGGTTATTCTCTTTCCAGATCGCTGAGGCTACCCGAAATGCCTATTGATGAAATCGGCATCCAGCCAGATTTCTTCATTGATAAATTCGTTCCGGAACACGAATGGCTGAACCACATAATGAGCAGGCTAAACTACGAACCGGAAACGGTGGTGGGAAGCAGGAGTCACTTCTGGACTATTCTTCAATGGCTGATGCTGATCGCTATCGTTATGATCGTGATTATTAAGATCTACCGTAAAAAGATGAAAGACGAATAATTCTTACAGGGTAATACGATCTCCTGCAACAGGCCAGCCCGCCAGAAAGGGTGAAATCCAGATTGAGATATCAGGCCCAAATTACTTCTTGACAGATATTTGGTCATTTAGCCAAATGTTCCCGAGGCCAGTATGCAGGAAACAAAGACAAGGGCAAATATATACAAGGCATTAGGGCATCCGACTCGCCTGTTTATAATCGAGTATTTGAACAGACACGGGGAGTGCTGTGTCTGTGAGCTGACAGAATTGCTCGATTTTGATATATCGACGATATCCAAACATCTTGATGTCCTGAAGCGTGCTGGTCTGGTAAGGAACAGGAGGGAAGGGCAGATGATCTATTATGAATCGAATATACCCTGTCTCAATGATATTCTCGATTGCATAGAGGACATCAGTAAAGAGGGTTCTTCCCGGAGCGGCAATGTAACCTGAATTAGAGGGAGATTAGAAGTATAAAGAGGTCTAATAAAGGAGAAAGATTTTTTTTACGGATGAGGTAGATTATGAACTGGAAAGATGAGTGGAAGACACTATTATTGATGGTAGCCCTGTTTTTGGGAGCCTATTTCATGCCGGTAGGCACGGTTAGATTTGACCTTGCTTTCAGGGAGGGTCTGTTTCTATTAAAGGATTATGCCCGAGAGCATGTATTACTCTGTCTGATTCCGGCGTTTTTCATTGCTGGAGCGATCTCGGTTTTTATCAGCCAGGGTGCTGTAATGAAGTATCTGGGCAGCCAGGCCAAAAAGATAGTAGCCTATTCGGTTGCTTCAGTATCGGGTAGTATTCTGGCAGTCTGTTCCTGTACGGTTCTTCCACTTTTCAGTGGTATACATAAACGGGGAGCAGGTTTAGGGCCGGCAGTAACCTTTCTTTATTCCGGGCCGGCAATCAACATCATGGCGATAATACTGACCGCCAGAGTACTCGGGCTTCAGCTCGGTATAGCACGAGCAGCAGGTGCAATCATCTTCAGCATCATAATCGGTTTGATCATGCACTTTATCTTCAGAAATGAGAAGAGTGACAATGGTGGTTTATTGATTCCTGACAGTGGAAAACCAATAAGCCATAGTATCAGTCTGATGGTACTTCTGGTATTGATCCTGATCTTTGCGAACTGGGGTAAACCTGTCGCCGGTATAGGTATCTGGAATTTCATCTACCAGATCAAATGGTTGATTACTTCTATTTTAGGGATTCTGCTCGGGGCGGTACTGGTAAAGCTTTACTCAATGTCATTATGGAAGGTTTTTACTGTTGGTGTCGCAACGTTATTTTTTGCCTTACTTTTTCCAGCTATGCCGATGCTCGCTTTTTCGGTTGCAATCATAGGGCTCTCCTTCTTTATCAGCCGTAAGGAAGATGAATTGGGTGACTGGTTTACCGCAACCTGGGACTTTGCCAAGCAGATCCTGCCGTTACTCTTTTTCGGGGTTATCATAGCAGGTGTATTACTTGGCAGGCCGGAAGAGGAGGGGTTGATTCCCTCTCACTGGGTTTACTTTGCTGTTGGTGGTAACTCCCTCTCGGCTAACTTCTTTGCTTCTATTGCTGGTGCCTTTATGTATTTTGCCACTCTGACCGAGGTGCCTATTTTACAGGGTCTTATTGGCAACGGTATGGGTAAGGGACCGGCGTTAGCCCTGCTCCTTGCTGGCCCGGCACTATCACTGCCAAATATGCTGGTTATCAGGTCGGTGATCGGAAGTAAGAAAACAGTAGTATTTGTCTCACTGGTTGTCGTAATGTCAACAATTGCAGGAGTCACCTATGGCTACCTGTTTTAAACAAGATCTAATCAATAGGAAATACGGAATAGATACGACTAAATTGCTACACAGGCTGGGTATTTATGGATATAGATAGATGTGTAGTTAAGCAATACAGACCGGGAGGATAAAATGGCTGAATGTAAGTGCAGTTGTTCTGGTAATTGTGCTGTTAACACAGCTCAAAGCAATGTCTTTGCCTGTGCAGGAGCAAGTAATGTGGGCAAGCTCTCTGTAGATCTGGCGATAGAATTACACAAACTCAATAGCTACCGGATGGGTTGTGCATCAGGAGTTGGGGCAGATATCTGCGGTTTTAAGGAGGCAACTGAGGGGAATGAAGTTGCTAATCTCATTATTGACGGATGTGGAGTATCCTGCTTGAAGCAAATGTTTGCCAAGAAAGGGATAAGTAATTTCCGGCATATAATCCTGACCGAGATGGGAATCAGGAAGGAATCTGATTTTAACTATGATCAGCAGGAGATCAAGCGACTGATAACGCTAATAAATAACAAAAGGAGTAAGTAATGGTAATAAAGATACTGGGAAGTGGTTGCAATAAATGCAATAAGCTCGAGCAGAATGCCAGAAAAGCTGCTGGCGAAGCTGGCATTGAATACAGTCTGGAAAAAGTAACAGATATAAACAGGATTATGGAATATGGGGTGGCATTAACTCCGGCTCTCGTTATTGATGATAAGGTAGTATCTTCCGGAAAGGTTCTCTCACCGGAAAAGATATTGACTCTACTGAAGAGAGGTTAGAAGATGCCGGGAAAATCACCGTGGTCAGCAAGAGTGGGCCAAACCTTCAAAGCTTTGTTCTGTTACACCCCCATCTTGATCGTTATCATAATAACCCTGCTGGTTGCCTGCAGTGAAGTAGAAAGCAGCCCGGCCGGAGAAAAACTGCAGGGTAAGATAGCCGAACGCTATCCCCTCTTATCCGAATCACCATTAGGTTCAGCTACATTTACCAGCCTGCCGGAAGATATCCTTGTCCGATCCGGTGATGTTACTGTCACGAGTCAGGATATCGCTGAAGAAATTGCAAAATCTAACCCCAATATAAGAAGTCAATTGGAAGAAAATGCATTCTTCATCCTGGAACAGAAGTTCACCGAGCGAGTATTATTCAGTGAGGCCCGTAATTCACTCGCTGCGGAGGGTCGCAATGTATTAGAGTTACCTGACAATGAGATAATTCAGATATTCATCGCTGAATTAGTAGATGATATTACACCTACTGCCGAGGAGATGAGCGATTTCTATGCAGCAAACAGGGAATTAATGGGCGGGATGCCCTACGACAGAGTAAAAGAGCAGATCGAGATGTTTCTCCAGCAACAAAAACAACAGGAGTTCGTAAACGATTACATCAGGAATATTCTGCAGGTTCGGGAGATTGAAATATCTGCCATCTGGAGTGCAGAGAGAATTGCTGTAGCTCTGGATAACGGGGTGGATAACGCCCGTAAAAATGGCAGGCCGACAATGGTAAACTTCGGTTCTGACAGTTGCGTTCCATGCCAGATGATGATACCGGCAAGGGAAGCTGTCAAAGAGAAATTTGACGGTAAAGCGGATGTTGTTTATGTTCATACCGACAGAGAGCAGATTCTCTCAGCCCGTTATGGGATTCAGAGTATCCCAACCCTGATTTTCTTCGATCAGGACGGGAATGAAGTACACAGACACGTTGGAATAATGGAACAGCAAGAAATGGAAGAATGGCTGAACAGCATACTCGAATCATAATTCTCAAGAAGATAATCACCTATCTGCTGCTCGCTTTTGTCGTTTTCAGCATCGGTTTTGCGGCAGGGAAAGAGTTTGCTGCAACCGGATCCCCGGTGGAGCAGGCCTCTGCTGCCGGAAATGACAGCTATACTCTTGTATACTATCTTCGTTCAACTTTTCGCTGCTGGCAATGCAATATGATAGAGATCTATTCTGATGAGTTGATAAGAAATGAGTTTGCGGACTATGTTGAAGCCGGATTACTGGAATGGAGAATAGTAGACTACCTGCAAGATAAAGAGCTGGCGAACCATTATAACATTTCGGGTAATACGATTATAGTCGCCAGGTTTGAGGATGGTGTTGAGGTCAGCCATGAACGACTCGATCAGGTTATGGAAAAAGTCCTCAACCGGGACGAGTTTATGAGCTATCTCTCTGAGGCTATAGTAAAAAGTCTCAACGCGTGAAAGGAATACTGAAATGACTATGATAATGCTTATGTGGAGTGCCCTGATTCTCGGGGTGATAACATCAATAAGCCCCTGTCCACTGGCAACGAATATTGCAGCAATCTCATTCTTAAGTCGCTCTCTCAATAATACCCGAAGGGTTCTACTTTCTGGTTTGCTATATACACTGGGACGAATGATCGTTTATGTCGGATTGGGTTCCATAATCCTGATATTCTTGCAGACATCATCTCCATCTGAAGCATCGATAGTCTCTGTATTGTCTCGCTGGTTACAGAATAATGTCGGTATTATTTTGGGTCCTTTACTAGTCCTGGCAGGGATGTTCATTCTGGGGCTGTTGCAAACTGCCACATCGTTCAATATCGGGAGTAACTCCCTGCAGAAAAGAGCAAAAGATGGGAGTATAATATGGGCTTTCCCGATGGGCATAGTCTTTGCCCTCTCTTTCTGTCCCGTCTCAGCAAGCCTGTTTTTTATCGGATTGATTGGCCTCGCAACCCGGCACTCTTCACCGGTGCTGTTACCTACTCTCTATGGTATAGGTACTGCATTACCCGTATTGGTTTTTGCCTTCTTATTTGCTTTTGCTGCCAGACTGGTTGGAAAGGTGTTCGACAGGCTTTCTCAAATTGAGAAATGGATCAGGACTGCCACGGGGATAATCTTCATTGGTGCAGGAGTGTACTATATCCTAACCCATATCTATGGGCTGTCATTATACGTTGGACAATAGACAATAGATCTCTGACTATTATCTGACAGGCCGAGCTCTGGGTCATCTCGCGTATTAACCCGGGCTGCTTTATCAGAAACTCACCTCTACTTTGCTGTTACTCCGTCCGGGAAATGATGTTCTGTTTTGTTGGCAATTCTTACCAGTGTCAACATAACCGGCACTTCCACCAGGACACCGACAATAGTAGCAAGTGCTACCGGCGATGCCGCACCGAAAAGAGCAATAGCAACTGCTACAGCCAGTTCGAAGAAATTTGAAGCCCCAATCATCCCTGCTGGTGCAGCAATACAGTGTCTGATTCTCAGTTTCATTGCTCCAATATAGGCGATAAAGAAGATCAGAAAGGTCTGAATTGTCAATGGTATTGCAATCAGGACAATATGCAGAGGATTCTCTACTATGACGCTCCCCTGAAAGGAGAAGATTATTATCAAAGTGAGGAGCAATCCACCTATCGTTATATTGTTAAATTTGGGAAGGAAGGTTTCAGTAAAGTACTCTATCCCTTTCGCTTTGATCAAACTCACTCGCGTTATGACACCACCAACAAGAGGAATGACTACGAATAACACAACAGAGAGAATCAGGGTATCCCAGGGGATCGTTATCCCGCTGATGCCTAAAAGAAATGCGACTATTGGAGTAAAGGCGAATAGTATGATCAGGTCGTTCGTGGCAACCTGAACGACTGTATAGGCTGGGTTACCTTTCGTCAAATGACTCCAGACGAAGACCATCGCCGTACAGGGGGCGGCACCCAGAATAATCGCACCTGCAAGATAGTCTCGTGCCAGCTCTTCAGGAATCAGATTCCCGAAGATGATGAAGAAGAAAAGATAAGCTATACCATACATAGTGAACGGTTTGATAAGCCAATTGACAACCCAGGTGAGAAACAGTCCCTGCGGACTCTTACCGACGTTCTTGATACTCGTAAAATCGACCTTCATCATCATAGGATAGATCATTAACCAGATCAATATCGCGATCGGTATTGATACGCGGGCATATTCGAATTTACCCAGAAAAGCGGGAATAGATGGAAGATATTGCCCGATCAAAATACCGGCTACCATACAGGCAGCTACCCAGAGAGTAAGATATCTCTCAAAAAAACTGATGCCCTGCTTCGCTTCTCGTCCCATAACTCCTTCTTGAATCATTTCGTTTGCTAATCGGCTGAGCTCATAACTATTTACAAATACATTCAGCTTTGGGAACTGTTATAGAATCTATCAATTGATGCAACTCAGTAACTCTGTCCTGGTTCAATGTATAATACATCCAGGTCGCATCTTTCCTCCCCTTTACAAGGCCACAACCTGTGAGCATCTTCATATGATGAGAAAGGGTCGACTGGTTGATAGATAAGCGCTCTAATATCTTGCAGGCACAGAGCGTTCCACAGGAAAGTATTTCGAGTATCTGTAAACGGGTTGGATCGCTCAGTACTTTGAATAACTTTGCCAGACTATCATATTGTGTCATACAAGTGACCCCTTTTCTCTAATCTAATACCAAGATAGCCCAATATCGATATCTGTCAATATTTATCTGTGTCGATATCTGGCTTCGAGCTTTGAGGCGCGATTTTATGGTGTAATCAAGGTTTTCAGCATACACATTTTGAGACGTCTGATGCCGGTATAGAACCTGCTGGCAAAGTGCGGAAAAAATTAATAGTTGACTATCTGCACTTCATCAAGGCAATATGAACAGCTATGAAATATACACAAAAAGTGAGGATAGAATGAAGATTTCAGTGAGAAATCTGGTAGAGTTTGTTTATCGCACCGGAGACATCTCTTATGAATTCAGTGGCAGTTCCCGCAATGTAGCCGGCATCAGAGGTCATCAGAGGATACAGAAGAGTAGGGGAGCGGGATATCAGGCGGAAGTTTCACTCGAACATACGGTAGAGCTGGATGGTCTGTCACTCGCTATAGGGGGCAGGATAGACGGTGTCTGGGAAACGGAAGAGGGTATAGTTCTGGAGGAGATCAAAACCACAACCCTTCCCCTGAAGGAGATTCTTGAAGACAGTTTTTTTCTTCACTGGGCTCAGGTCAGGACCTATGCTTATATATTTATGCTGAATCAGGGTATGCAATCTGTCAGGATACAGCTCACCTATTATAATATCGACAGTGACGAGGTGCAGGAGTATCGCAAGCTGCTAACGTTGCAGGAGGCAGAGGAAAACTTCAACGAACTGGTCGGACGTTATCTCGATTTTGCCCGGCTTATCGAAAATCGCAAGCAGGTGCGTGATGTCTCATCTGCAACGATGACCTTTCCCTTTCAGGAGTATCGTCCCGGGCAGAGAGAACTCGCCATAGAGGTCTATAAAAGCATTGAGCGGCACAAACGGTTTTTCTTTCAGGCGGCGACCGGTATTGGTAAGACGGTAGCTGTTATTTTTCCGGCTATGAAAGCGCTGGGAAATAACTTCTGTGACAAGCTCTTCTACCTGACGGCCAAAACCATAGGCAAGACGATAGCAGAGAGTTGTGTCAATCTATTGACAGAGCAGGGGCTGGACTGTCTTTCTGTCACGCTGACAGCGAAGGATAAAGTCTGTTTCAAGCCTGACGCAGCCTGTCATCCAGACGAATGTGAATATGCGAAAGGGTACTATGATCGAGTTTCTGAGGCTATCAGAGAGGGATTAAAGGAGAACATTCTCACCCGGCAAAGGATTATCGGCCTGGCAAGCAAACACAGGATTTGCCCCTTTGAATTCTCGCTCGATATAGCACTCTGGGCAGACATAGTGATCTGTGACTATAACTACGCTTTCGATCCGCGTGTATATCTCCGTCGGTTCTTTATGGAGCAGCAGGAGAGCTATACCTTTCTCATTGATGAGGCTCATAACCTGGTAGATCGTTCCCGGAGTATGTATTCGGCAGAACTATTCAAGAAGAATTATCTTCTGCTCCGGAGAGATATGAAGGAGAAGTATCCTCAAATGGCCAGACATCTGACGAAGCTGAACAGCTACTTTCTCTCATTGAAAAAAGAACTTACCGAGACGAACGAGGAGTCTATCGTCCATCAGCGGATACCGGAAGAGTTGCTGAAACTCCTTCGCAGATTCTGCAGTATTGCAGAGGCAATGCTGGAAAAGGATGCAGTGCTGGAAAAGAGAGAAGAACTGCTCGATCTCTATTTCGAAACGGTGGCATTTATGCGGATCTCCGAATACTTCGATGAGCGTTTTGTCTTCTATTACGAAAAGCGGGGTAAGGATGATCTCAGGGTCAAAATCTTCTGTCTCGATCCCTCGAAGGTGATGAAGGAGAATATCAAAAGAGCCCGTTCAGCGGTTTTCTTCTCCGCTACGATGACCCCGATCAGGTATTTTTCTGAACTGCTTGGTGGGGAAGAGAAGGACAGCAAGAAGATCATCAATTCGCCCTTTCCGATGGAGAATCGGGCTGTTATCATCTGTCCCCAGGTTGTAACCCTTTACAAGCGGCGCAGGGAGTCGCTCAATAAGCTCACAGCTTACATCAGGGCTGCTGTATCTGCCAGGAAGGGTAATTATATTACCTATTTCTCTTCCTATGAGTATATGAACCAGGTTTTAGATCATTTTTCTCCTTTAGAGGAGGATGGTGAACTTCCCCTGCAGATCGTGCAGAAGCGGGATATGACAGAAGAGGAGAGGGAGAACTATCTGGATCAGTTCCAGAACGGTGGCGATACCCATCAGCTAGGTTTTGCCGTGCTGGGCGGGGTATTCGGTGAAGGGATCGATCTTATCGGGGATGACCTTATTTGTGCCATTATCGTCGGAGTTGGACTGCCACAGATCTCTCTGGAACAGGAGTTGATCAGGGAGTTCTTCGAACGGAAAAACGGTAAGGGATTCGAGTATGCTTATCAGTATCCCGGTATGAACCGTGTTCTCCAGGCTGCGGGACGGGTAATCAGGTCAGAAAAGGATTACGGTGCTGTTATCCTTATGGACCAGAGATTCGCCTATCGTGATTACAGGGATCTCTTTCCCTATGAATGGCGGCATGCTGTTGTTGTCAAATCACCCGAAATCCTGAAGAACGTCCTGCTTGGCTTCTGGGGTAAGCAGGAGAGATAGCTGACAGGAAAGAACCGGGAGATAGAAAGACTCATTGATCAGGATGTAATATATCACTATTCCAGTAAATTCTCTCATTTTCTGCTTTCTTCCACGATAATCCCTTTTATGGCAGAATAGTTCATAAAGTTCTTGACCTGCTATGAGAAAAGAAGATTTTTGCCTTAAAAAAATCTTACGGAGGTAGAGTGAATATTAGCAAATTGGATGACATGTTCGAGCATCTCAAATCCCGCCCCAAAAAACGTCTCATAGTAGCCTATGGCCAGGATCCCCACACGATTGGAGCGGTCCATCTGGCAGTCACCATGGGCCTTATTGACGCCACGATTGTCGGCGACGAAAGCAAGATCAAAAAACTCTGTGACAAAAAGGAACTGGACCATTCAGTCTTTCAGATAGTCAATGAGAAGAATGAAGCCAGAGCGGGTGTCCGTTCAGTAGATCTTATCATAGAGGGTAAAGGTGATTTCCTGATGAAAGGATTGATCAGTACTGACAAGTATATGCACGCCATCCTCAATAAGGAGCGGGGATTACTTCCACCAGGTGGAGTTTTGAGCCATATAGCTGTCTTCGAGGTCCCTAATTATCATAAACTTATCATTGCCAGTGATGTCGCTGTCATACCGGCCCCGGATCTG
>Ga0334892_1000082_pt1 | contig 149299 bp, 125 predicted proteins | sample GraSluR3_MG_4_FD_207213 | JGI IMG/M metagenome (GOLD analysis project Ga0334892, IMG submission 207213) | Sludge microbial communities from methane-producing bioreactor in Wageningen University, Netherlands - Granular Sludge_15_04-R3 | ecosystem: Engineered > Bioreactor > Anaerobic >... | reverse complement strand
CCGCCCACCCCTTCAGCGCCAGCGTCTTGGTGATCGCCGCCGTCAGCGTCGTCTTCCCGTGGTCGATGTGCCCGATCGTCCCTACATTCACGTGCGGCTTCGACCGCTCAAACTTGCCCTTGGCCATGTAATGCCTCCCTAGTTCCGATTTAGCTGAAGAACCCCAGCTATTTGCCACCTTTTACGATGTCGTCGGCAAGCGACTCCGGTACGGGTTCGTACCGTTCAAACTCCATGGTAAAGCTGCCCCGGCCCTGCGACATGTTGCGAAGGTTGGTCGCATAGCCGAACATTTCGCCCAGCGGGGCGTGCGCGTGAACCGCCGACACGCCGTCGCCACGCGTATCCAGCCCGGCGATGTTGGCCCGCCGCGCCGAGAGATCGCCCATGACGTCCCCGGCGTACTCCTCGGGCACGACCACCTCGACCTTCATGTACGGCTCCAACAGAACCGGCCTGGCTTTCATGAACGCGTCTTTCATCGCCATCGAGCCGGCGATCTTGAAGGCCAGGTCCGACGAGTCGACCTCGTGGTACGACCCATCGAGAATGGACGCCTTGACGCGCACCGCCGGGTACCCGGCCATGATGCCGCTCTGGGCAGCTTCGCGAATGCCGTCCTGCACCGACTTGATGTATTCCTTCGGAATGGAGCCGCCAACGACCTTGTTCTCGATGACGATATCCTCTTCCGCGTCGTCGGGCAGCGGTTCCACTTCGACGACGGCGTGGCCGTACTGGCCGCTGCCGCCCGTCTGTCGGACAAACCGGCCTTCGCCCTCCGCCTGCTGCGTGACCGTCTCGCGGTACGAAACCCGGGGCCGGCCCACGCGCGCGTCCACCTTGAACTCGCGGAACATGCGATCGACCAGCACTTCCAGGTGCAGCTCGCCCATACCGGCGATTAGCGTCTGGCCGGTCTGCTCGTTGGTGCTGACCACAAACGTCGGGTCTTCCTCGGCCAGCTTGGCGAGCGCCTCGCCCATCTTGTCCTGGTCGGCTTTGGTCTTCGGCTCGATCGCGACGAAAATCACCGGCGCCGGAAACTTGATCGTTTCCAGGATAATCGGGTGGCTGGCGTCGGCCAGGGTTTCGCCGGTGAAGGTGTCCTTCAGGCCGAGGGTCGCGGCGATGTCGCCCGCGTGCACCTCGGTGACGTCTTCGCGCCGGTCGGCGAACATGCGCACCACGCGGCCTATCCGCTCGCGCCGGTCTTTCGACGTGTTCATCACCGTCGATCCGGCGTGGATCACGCCCGAATAGACGCGGAAGAACGCCAGGCGTCCGACGAACGGATCGGTCACGATCTTGAAGACCAGGGCCGACAGCGGCTCGTCATCCGACGCGTGCCGCTCCTCCACCTCGCCGCTCTTGGGATTGATGCCCTGAATGGAGGGCACGTCCAGCGGCGACGGCAGGTAGGCGACGACGGCATCCAGCAGCAGTTGGACGCCCTTGTTCTTGAGGGACGACCCGCACAGCACCGGCTGGAGCTGCCCGGCAATCGTCGCGTTGCGCAGCGCCTCGACCAGCTCTTCGTCGGTGATCGGTTCGTCGCCCATCAGGTATTTCTCGGTGAGCGTCTCGTCCGTCTCGGCGATCTTCTCGATCATCTCGGCGCGCGCCGCTTCGGCTCGCTCCACCAACCCGGCGGGCAGCGGGACCTTCTCGATTGCCGTGCCCAGGTCATCGCCGTAGGTGACAAGCTCCATGCGCATCAGGTCGATGATCCCCGCGAAATCGGGGCCTTCGCCGTGCGGCAGTTGGATGACGACCGGGTTGGCATTCAGGCGGTTGACGATCATATCGACACAGCGCTGAAAGTCGGCGCCCACGCGGTCCATCTTGTTGACGAAGCAGATGCGCGGCACGTTGTATTCATTCGCCTGGCGCCAGACCGTTTCGGACTGGGGCTCGACACCGGCCACGCCGTCGAAGACGACCACGCCGCCATCCAGCACGCGCAGGCTGCGCTGTACTTCAGCCGTAAAGTCCACATGCCCAGGGGTATCGATCAGGTTGATCTGGTGACCAAGCCAGGTAGCAGTGATGGCAGCAGAGGTAATCGTAATACCCCGCTCTTTTTCCTGCTCCATGTAGTCCGTCGTGGCAGCGCCGTCGTGCACCTCGCCCATCCGGTGAATCTTACCGGCATAGTACAAGACGCGCTCGGTCGTCGTCGTCTTGCCGGCGTCGATGTGGGCAATGATGCCGATATTACGGACCATTCTCAGGTCAAGAGCAGTTTCGGTAGTGGCTTTCTTGGCCATAATGCGTTACAGCGATTCCTGATTTACCAGCGATAGTGTGCAAACGCCCGGTTAGCCTCGGCCATGCGGTGCGTGTCTTCTTTTTTCTTGATGGCCGATCCCTGGTTGTTCGCCGCGTCGAGCAGCTCGGCAGCCAGTTTTTCGGACATGTTGCGGCCACCGCGCGCCCGCGCCGCAGCCAGCAGCCAGCGCATGGCGAGCGACAGCGCGCGCGCCGGTTCCACCTCGACCGGCACCTGGTAGGTCGAACCGCCCACGCGGCGCGGCTTGACTTCCAGGATGGGCGTGGCGTTGCGGATAGCCTGCTCGAAAACCTCGATCGGGTCGCGCTTGGCGCGTTCCTCGACCAGTTCCAGCGCATCGTACAGCACGCGCTGCGCGGTGCTCTTCTTGCCGCCCCGCATCATACGATTAACGAACATCGTGGCGTGCACGTTGTTGAACCGCACATCGGGTTCCACGACTCGTCTCGGTGGGCTGTTCCTTCTCGGCATCCTAATTTCTCCCCAGGCCAGACCATTACTTCGGTTTCTTGGCGCCGTACTTGCTACGGGCCTGCTCGCGATTGCTGACGCCGTCGGCGTCAAGGGTGCCGCGCACGATGTGATAGCGCACGCCGGGCAGGTCCTTCACGCGACCGCCGCGAACGAGCACGACACTGTGCTCCTGTAACCCGTGTCCTTCGCCCGGAATGTAAGCCGTCACCTCGATCTGGTTAGTGAGACGCACGCGCGCCACCTTGCGAAGCGCCGAGTTGGGCTTCTTGGGCGTCATGGTCTTCACCTGGGTGCACACGCCGCGTTTCTGCGGCGCACCCTTCGGCTGGCGAGTGCGGCGCTGGGTGTACGAGTTGAACGTGTACTGGAGCGCCGGCGCCTTGCTCTTTTTCTTCTTCGGTTGACGACCTTTCCGGACCAACTGATTGATCGTCGGCATAATTTGCCTCCACGCCTATGCCAGCTTGCTGGCTAAAACCATCTGTACTTTGGCGTAACACACGGGCATTTCAGCCCGTTTGTCCTGCATAACGCGAGGCCATCAGTACTACGGCACAGGGATGGCCTCACGAACGATACCTGATCCAATTCGGTCATCATCGCCCTGGCAGGCAGGGATAATGCCGCGTGTCGGTCAAGGACAGCCAGTTTAGCATTTGACCGGGGGGCTGTCAAGGCTCAGTGGCGGGTTTTCGCCTCCGCCAGGGCCATCCAACGTCCGGCGCGAACTTGAAGGCCAGTCGCTGGTTATGGTTTATAATACAGGCTCCGCCGCGCGTATGGAGCGCGGGACTGGTTCTATCCGTCTGGTGACGTCAGCGAAAGGCAAACCCCATGCCACCTATCACAGGATGCGCATATTACCCTGAGCACTGGCCCGCCGAGCGTTGGGCTACCGATGCCGGCTTGATGCAGCAGGCCGGCCTGAGCGTGGTCCGGCTGGCCGAGTTCGCGTGGGACAAAATGGAACCCCAACCCGGCGTGTACGATTTCGACTGGTTGCAGCAGGCGATCGACACGCTGGCCGAGGCCGGGCTCAAGATCGTGCTGTGCACGCCTACCGCCACGCCGCCCCCGTGGTTGACCCACCAACACCCGGAGATCTGCCGCGTGGAAGTGGGTGGGGTCCGCGTCAGCCCGGGCGCACGCCGCCAGCCGTGCGGCAACGTGCCGGCCTTCCGATCCGCCGCCCGCCACATCGTCGAGCGCATGGTCGAGCGGTTCGGCGATCACCCGGCGGTGATCGGCTGGCAGATCGACAACGAGTTCGGCGTGGGCGAGACCACGCGCTGCGTGTGCGATCACTGCCGCGCGGCGTTCCAGCAGTGGCTGGCCGAGAAATACGGCACGCTGGAGGCGCTGAACGCCGCCTGGGGTACGCAGTTCTGGGGCATGACCTATCACGACTGGAGCCATATCCCGGTCCCCGGCATCACCAACGAGCCGCAAAGTCCCTCGATGCGCCTCGACTACCGCCGGTTTTCGTCCGATACCTGGGTGCAGTTCCAGCGGATGCAGATCGACCTGCTGCGCCACTATTCGCCGGGGCGGTGGATCACGCACAACTTCATGACCCGCCACTGGTCGCTCGACTATTGGAAGCTGGCCGAAGACCTGGACTTCGTGTCCTTCGACAATTATCCGCACGGGGTGAGCGAGCCCGCCGAAGTGAGCATGAACCTGGACCTGATGCGGTCGCTCAAGCGGCGCCCGTTCTGGGTGATGGAGCAGCAGCCCGGCCCGGTCAACTGGCACCCGTACCGCCCACCGGTCCCGCCCGGACAGGTGCGCACCTGGACGCACCAGGCCATCGCGCACGGGGCCGAAGCGGTCGTCTATTTCCGGTTTCGCGCCAGCCGGGTCGGCCAGGAACAGTATCACACCGGCCTGCTCAAATGGGACGCCTCGATCGACCGCGCCTTCCACGAAGCACAGGTCGTCGCTCGCGACCTGGCTGAGCTGCCAGACCTCTCGCGCCCGCCGGCCCGCGTGGGGATCGTCTTCGACTACAACGATCTGTGGTCGATCGAGCTGGAGCCGGCCAACCAGAATTTCAGCTACTGGAATCTGGTCTTCGCCATCTACCGCGCCTACTGGGCCGTGAACATCCCGGTCGATTTCGTGCCGCGCGGCGTCGATCCCGCCGGGTACGACACGTTGATCGTCCCCGCGCCGATCCTGATTCATCCCGGTGAGGCGGATACCTGGCGCGCCTGGGTCGAACAGGGCGGGCGCCTGATCGTGACCTTCCGCGCCGGGGTGCGTGAGTCGAGCAACATCGCCACCGGCGGGCCAGTGCCCGGCGGCGGGCTGGCCGACCTGATCGGCGCGCGCGTGACCGATTTCTACTCCGTGCCGCCGGGGAGTTATTCGAGCTGGCCCGATCACCGCGCGGGCAGCCAGATCGGCGCCGTGACGAACGGGCGGACGCTGGCCTATCACACCTGGGCCGAGACGCTCGCCACCACCACCGCCGAACCGCTGTTCGTCTACAACGACGGCCTCACTGCCGGGCAGGCGGCCATCACCCGCAACGCCGTCGGCCAGGGCGAGGCGATCTACCTGGGCTGCTGGCCCGAAGATATCGCCGAGCTGGCGCGCCTGCTGGAATGGATTCCGGGCACGGCGTCGCGGCTCCAGCAGGTCTCGCTCGTCGATGCGAACGGGGCGCCGTGGCGCCTGACGCTCAACCACAGCGGGCAGCGCGTCGAAGGGCTGGACGGATTCGCGATTCGGTACCAGAACAAGATCGGCGAGGCGTGAGCGCGTCGCGCCGGGGCAGCCGTCACGAAAAAACAAAACCGCCAGGCCGCGTGATGTTGGCCTGGCGGTTCGTTTGCAGAACAGCGCGAGCGTCGCGGCGGACCCCGCTAGCAGATGCGGGGCAGGATCTCGCCCAGCGGCATATCGACCACGCGCCGCCCGCCGATGGCGGTCCGGGTCACGACCATGCCGGGGTGCTCGTCCACGGCGCGGCCAATGATCGCCGCGTCGCGCCCCAGCGGGTGCGCGCGCATGGCCTCCAGCACGGCACCGGCCCGTTCGCCGGGCACCACGGCCACCAGCTTCCCCTCGTTCGCCACGTAGAGCGGGTCCATGCCCAGCATTTCGCAGGCCGCCATCACCGCCGGGCGCACCGGGATCGCCGTTTCGTCCAGGTCGAAGCCCACCCGCGAGCGCTCGGCCAGCTCGTTGAGCACAGCCGCCACGCCGCCGCGCGTCGCGTCGCGCAGGCAGTGAATGTCCGGCGCAACGTCGAGCATCGCGCCGACCAGCGTGTGCAGCGCCGCGCTGTCGCTGACCAGCTCGGTTTCGAACGACAGCCCCTCGCGCACGGACATGATCGCCATGCCGTGATCGCCGACCGTGCCGTTGACCAGGACGACGTCGCCGGGCCGGGCGCGGTCGGCGGCGATGTTCACGCCGGGCGGCACCAGCCCAATCCCCGCCGTGTTGATGAACACGCCATCGCCCTTGCCCTTGTTGACGACCTTCGTATCGCCGGTCACCAGTTGGACGCCCGCGCTCTTGCACGCCTCGGCCATCGCCACGGCGATATTGCCCAGGTCGTCCATCGACAGGCCCTCCTCGAGGATGAAGCCTGCCGACAGGTACAGCGGCTGCGCGCCGCTCACCGCCAGATCGTTGATCGTGCCGTGCACGGCCAGACTGCCGATGTTGCCGCCGGGGAAGAACAGCGGCTGCACCACGAACGAGTCGGTAGTGAAGGCCAGCCGCGCCCCGTCGATATCCAGCACGGCCTGATCGTTCAGCCCGGCGAGGGCCGGGTTGTCGAACAGCGGCACGAACAGGTGTTGGATCAGGTCCGCGGACAGCCGACCGCCGCTGCCGTGGCCCAACACGATCTGCGGGTAATCGCGCAGCGGGAGCGGGCACACGAAGCCTGAGAAGCTAAGAGATTCGGTCAAGGGGCGACATTCCGTTTCGATTATCGGTGCTATCTGGGTGAAACGGTGTAGATTTTAGCATCTGAGAGTTCCATCACCAAAGAGACGTCAGCGATCGTGCTCAGCTCGCCAACGTCAAAATGATACGAACGCCCTTCATCGAAATACACCAGATAACCGGGATGCTCCGGCCATTTGCCGGCCAATGAGGACAGATCACCGGCTGGTTTGTCGGAATTGTAATACGTTCGCTGCGGCAGGGTGCGCGCTTCGATGCCGGCCAGAATGTATATGGCATCCGTCCGGTTGCTATAGATCGCCCCCTCTTCCTGCAGCGACGTTTTGTTGAGATACGCGATCGTCTCGCTCTGCCGCCAGGGCCGGCTGTTGTAACCCCCGGCGCCCTGCTCGGCCTTCGCCTTCACCGAAAGGAGCGTCTCACTTATCGGGACGATCGCGAACACCAGAGCACACGGAACAGCCAACACCATTATCGCCAGTCTGGGGCGTCGCGGGAGGGTTCCGGCCCACTTCGACGCGGCGTCAAGGGCAAACATGAACGCGATGATGAGCGGGATCGAAATGGGCGACAACAGACGCGTATCGATGCGATCGTATGCCGTCGTGGTTGAGGTGATCACGAGGAAGCTGGCATAGGTCACGATGAACAGGCTGGGTTGCGCGATCCGAGTCAGGCCGGCGTTGGATGAGATTCCGTCCCGGCTCTTCCGGATGATTGCCAGAACGCCGATCATCACGGCGATACTCATCCAGCAGACAGGAAACGCGTTGTCTGGAAGGAACCAACTAAAAATCGATGAACAGGTGTAATCGAGATTCTCGAAGAGCGAATATCTCGAAGGCGCCCTGGGACCAAACAGCGTGCCCGAAACCACCCAATTCCTGACCAGCCAGATGCCAACGGGCAGAACCGAGATCGCCCCGAACGAGAGCGAATTGATCAGCCTGGTTTTCAGTTTGTCTCGCTGAGCCAGGATGAGCATCAAGCCGGTTGCGACCAGGCTGAAACCGATATAGCGCGTCAAACAGGCCAGCGCCGTGACGACGCCCAGGAATACCACTGCTCGCCGGTCCAGCCTCTGGCGACGGATGACGATCGTCAAGAAGATCAGAACCAGCAGATTAAACAGCGGCTCGCTCCACGCGTACGTCGCCACAGCGATCTGTGGCGCGCTGAACAGGACGGCAAGCCCGCCCAACAGCGCCAGTGGGCTACGTATGAATCGGAACAGCACGAAACTACTGAGGGCAACGGTACCGCCCGCAACGAGCGCCCCCAACAGCCGTGCTCCGTCTGCGGGATCGATGCCGCCGATCAGGTTGAGCACAGCCAGAACGATGGGGAACAGGGGCGGTTGCGTGACAAACGCGCTGCCCAGATGATCTGTAAACCCATCGCCGCTGCTCAGATTTCGCGCCACCGCAATGTATTCGACCGAATCGCGTGACAGGCCGGCACCATACGTAGCCGTGGCATAGATTACAGCCAGCGCCTCAATCAAACTGATCACGATAATGAATACAATGGCCGGATAGTTTTTCGGGATGCTCATCGCCATGAAAACGTTGGGGCCTGCTGATTTTCCGGTATAGTGAGAAAAGCCCGCCCGCCGCGACAAGTCGGGCGGACGGGCAGCGAATGCTCCGCGAAGCGCTGGCTCAGGCGTGTTGGGCCACGCCCAACTCCAGGCCGCGCGCCAGCGCGCGCAGGTTGGCCTCTTGCAGGTGAGCCTTGCGCGCGCCCAGTTTCTCGATCAGGATCTCCTCGACGGTCGCCACCTGGACCAGCGGGCGGCGGGCCAGCAGCGCCCCGAACAGGATCATGTTCGTCATGCGCGTGTCGCCCAGCTCTGAGGCGAGGGCCGTCGCCGGCAGCCGCACGATCTCGATGTCGGTGCGGGTGGGCGGCGCCACCGTCAGCGACTCGTTCACGACCAGCAAGCCGCCCGGCTTGACCGGTGCCTCGTATTTTTCCAGCGACGGGTTGTTGAACACGACCGCGATGCTGGGATGCTGGCTGACCGGCGAGCCGATCGCCTCGTCGCTGACGACCACCGTGCAGTTTGCGGTGCCGCCGCGCATCTCCGGGCCATAGGACGGAATCCACGTGACGTGCTTCTCTTCGGCCAGCGCGCAGTACGCCAGCAGTTGCCCCGCGAACAACACGCCCTGCCCGCCAAAGCCGGCAAAAATGATCTCCTCGTGCATCATGGTTCCCATGACCCCTATCTTCTCTTCGCCAACTGCTCGACGCCATCGGCGATCTTGTAGTCGCCGAGCGGATAGTACGGCACCATCTGCTGCTCGATCCAGTCCATCGCCTCCGGCGGGGTGACCTTCCAGCCCGTGGGACAGGCCGAGAGCAGCTCGACCATCGAGAAGCCAAGCCCAGCCAACTGGACTTCGAAGGCCGTCTTGATCGCCCGCTTGGCGCGGTTGATCTCCTTGACGTTGTGCAGCGACCGCCGCACCACGTAGGCCGCGCCGGGCGCGCCCGACAACAACTCCGCCATGCGGATCGGGAAGCCGGTCAACTCCACGTCGCGCCCCACCGGCGACGAGGTCGTGCGCTGGCCGGGCAGAGTCGTCGGGGCCATCTGTCCGCCGGTCATGCCGTAGATGGCGTTATTGATGAATATCGTCGTGAAGTTCTCGCCGCGCGTCGCCGCGTGGACGATCTCGGCGATGCCGATCGCCGCAAGGTCGCCGTCGCCCTGGTAGGTAAACACCACGCGGTCCGGCATGACGCGCTTGATCCCGGTTGCCATGGCCGGGGCGCGCCCGTGCGCCGCTTCGGCGCCGTCGGTATTGAAGTATTTGTAGGCAAACACCGAGCACCCTACCGGCGAGACGCCAATCGTGCGCTCGCGCACACCCAGCTCGTCCAGCACTTCGGCCACCAACCGGTGGGCGACGCCGTGCGTACAGCCGGGGCAGTAGTGCGTCGGGATGCTTTCCAGCGATTCGGGTCGTTGATAAACGACTTTTTCTTCTACCATTGCTGCCGTAGCCATCGATGTCTTCTCCCTAGACCGCGCTGGTTGTCAGCTTGTTGTACTGGGTGACGATCTCGTCATAGATCTCTTCGGGCATGGGCACCATGCCGCCGGTCCGCCCGTAGAACGTGACCGGCACCTGCCCGCCCGCTGCCAGCCGGACGTCGTCCAGCATCTGCCCGGCGTTCATTTCCACCACCAGGAACGCGCCGACCTGGTCGGCCAGCGCCGACAGCCGTCTTTCGGGGAACGGCCACAGCGAGATCGGGCGGAACAGGCCAACCTTCATCCCTTCGCGGCGCGCCTGCTTGACCGCCGTCTCCGCGATGCGGCCCGACGTGCCATAGCCCACCACGATCAACCGCGCGTCGCCGGTCAGCATCTCCGTCGAGCGCTGTTCGTGCTCGCGGATGTGGGCCAGCTTGGCCTGCAGGCGGTTGTTGAGTTCTTCCAGGTCCGGCGCGTTCAGCTCCAGCGAGGTGATGATGTTCTTCTCGCGCCCATCGGCGCCGGTCAGCGCCCAGTCGCCGCGCGGGCGGCGGATCGCTTTCATCGGCGGCAGTTCCGCCGGCTCCATCATCTGGCCGATCAGCCCGTCGGCCACCACGAACACCAGGTGCCGGTATTCGTCGGCCAGGTCGAACGCCTCGACCATCAGGTCGATCGCCTCCTGAACCGACGCCGGGGCCAGCACGATCGCGTGATAGTCGCCGTGCCCCGCCGAGCGCGTCACCTGGAAGTAGTCCGACTGCGAGGGCTGGATGTTGCCGAGCCCCGGCCCGCCGCGCATGATATCGACCACCACGCACGGCACCTCGGACCCGGCAATGTACGAAAAACCCTCTTGCATCAGGCTGATACCGGGGCTGGAGGAGGACGTCATCGCCCGCGCCCCGGTACACGCCGCGCCGTAAACCATATTGATCGCCGCCACTTCGCTCTCGGCCTGCACAAAGGCGCGGCCCAGTTCCGGCATGCGTTTTGCCATGTGCTCTAACAATTCAGTTTGAGGGGTGATCGGGTAGCCAAAGTAGGCTTCGACCCCGGCGCGGATGGCCGCCTCGGCCAGCGCCACGTTCCCCTTCATCAGTTCGACAGCCATAAGTCTATTGCTCCTTCACCGTCACAGGGCCGCCGCGGCGGACGACGCCTTGACGGGCACCTGCCGGTAGACCGTGATGCACACGTCAGGGCAGGCCACCGCACAGATCGCGCAGCCCGTGCAGTTGCCTTCGGGGTCGACCAGCATCGCCGGGTAGTATCCTTTGGCGTTCACACGGTCGGTCGCCAGCTCGATCACGTTCTGTGGGCAGGCGATCACACACAGGCTGCATCCTTTACAATGATCTTCGTTGATCTCGATCCGGCCTTTTGCCATACCAGTTATCCTCGTCTCTCATTCCATTTCTATGTCGTCTAGCTATGTCGTTTAAGTCTGCTCGGTGGGCAGTTCGGGAACGGTGAACTGCGGCACGCGCACGTGATACAACTCATACGCCTGCCGGGCCAGGTCCTCGCGGAAGTCGGGATGGGCGATGTCGATCAAAGCGCGGGCGCGCTCGCGGATCGAGCGTCCGTACAGGTCCGCCACGCCGTACTCGGTCGCGATGTAGTGCACGTCGTTGCGCGTGGTCACGACGCCCGCGCCGCGATCCAGCGTGGGCACGATCCGGCTAACCTGGCCGCCTTTGGCCGTGCTCAGCATGGCGATGATCGGCATCCCGCCGCGGCTGCGCGCCGCCCCGCGCACGAAGTCCACCTGCCCGCCCACGCCGGAGTAAAAACGGGTGCCGATGCTGTCGGCGCAGACCTGCCCGGTCAGGTCGACCTGAATGGCTGAGTTGATCGACACCATCCGGTCATTCTTGGCGATGTTGAACGGGTCGTTGATGTACTCGGTGGGGTGCAACTCGACGATCGGGTTGTCGTCGATGAAGGTGTACAGGCGCTGCGTGCCCAGCACGAACCCGGCGATGATCTTGCCGGTGTGGAACGACTTGCGCTCGTTGGTGATCACGCCGGCCTCGACCAGGTCGACCACGCCATCCGAGAACAACTCGGTGTGCACGCCCAGGTGCTGGTGATTGCGCAGCTTCTTGAGCACCGCGTCGGGGATCCCCCCGATGCCCATCTGGAGGGTCGCGCCGTCCGGGATGATCGCCGCCACGTGATTGGCGATCGCCTCCTGTTCCGGCGACGAGATCGCCATCTGCACTTCGGGCAGCGCGTAATCGACCTGGACCACGTAATCGATCTTGGATACGTGAATGAAGCTGTCGCCCAGCGTGCGCGGCATGTGCGGGTTCACCTCGGCGATCACGATTTTGGCGCTCTCGGCGGCGGTCTTGGTGACGCCCACCTCCACACCGTACGAGCAGTACCCGTTCTTGTCCGGCGGCGTTACCTGGATCAACGCCACGTCCAGCGGCAGCCGGCCCGACCTGAACAGGCCCGGCATCTCGGACAGGAACACGGGCGTGAAATCGGCGCGCCCATCGTTGACCGCCTCGCGGACGTTGTCGCTGATGAACAGCGAGTTGACGCGAATGTGCCCGACCAACTCCGGCTTGACGTAATCGGCCTTGCCGATGGTCAGCACCTGGATCAACTTGAGATCCTGCAGTTCGCGCGCGCGGTCGTTCAACGCTTCCATCACCCGCTGCGGCACAGAGCAGTTGCCGGTGATGAAAATGCGGAATCCCGACTTCAGCGCCTGGACGGCCTCTTCGGGGGTAACAAGCTTCGGTTCGTATTGGTTGAGCCAGTCCATACGTGTCTCCACTAAGGTGTCGATAGGGGCATGGAAGATGCCTGCACTTTTACAATGGCTTCCGACAGCCGCCGGATGCCCTCGATGATGCGGTCCTCCCCCACTGTCGAGAAATTCAAGCGCGCTGTGGGCGGCGGGTTGGGCCCGGTGAAGAACGCGTCACCCGGCACGAACGCCACGTTGCGGCGGACCGCCTCCTCGAACAGCGTTCGCACCGGCGTCCCGGCGGGCAGTTGCATCCACAGGAACAACCCGCCGTCCGGGTGGGTCCATTCCACCTCCGCCGGCATATAGCGGTCCAGCGCCGCCAGCATCGCGTCGCGCCGCTTGCGATAGACCGTGCGCAGTTCGGCCACGTGCTCCTCGATGAACCCATCGCGGGCGACCTCGTAGATCACCATCTGGTTGAAGGTGCTGGTGTGCAGGTCGGCGCCCTGCTTGAGCTGCGTCAGCTTGGAGATCACGTTCGTCGGCGCCACGATCCACGCCGTTCGCAGGCCGGGCGCCAGCGTCTTGGAGAACGTGCTGAGGTAGATCACGTTGCCGGTATACGAGTCGCCATTATGGCCGGCCAGCTCCGCGTCGACGGCCACCAGCGGCTCGATCGCCTCGCCCTCGTAGCGCAGCTCTCCGTAAGGATCGTCCTCGACGATGGGGATGCCGTGCCCCTGCGCGATGCGGATCAACTCGTGCCGCCGCTCGCGGCTGATGGTGACGCCCGCCGGGTTCTGAAAGTTGGGCAGAATGTACATGAATTTGGGCCCGTGCCGCAGCGCCTCGGCCAGCTCGCTGGTGCGGATGCCGTCCGCGTCGGTCGGCACATCGACATAGTAAGCCTGGTAGGCCGTGAACGCCTGGATGGCACCCAGGTAGGTGGGCCGCTCGACCAGCACGTGATCCCCCGGATTGATCAACAAAGCCCCGATGAGACTCAAGGCTTGCTGCGATCCGGACGTGATCATCACGTTGTCAACCGACACATGCACGCCGTAGCCGGATAATCGACCGGCGATGAACTCGCGCAGCGGCATATACCCCTCGGTGGGGCCGTACTGGAGCGCGTGGTGCGACTGCTCGGCCAGCACGCGGCGGCAGGCTTCTTGAAACCGTTCTACGGGGAAGTATTCGGCAGCCGGCAGGCCGCCAGCAAAAGATATAACTTCAGGACGTTGGGTTAATTTAAGTAACTCGCGAATCGTCGAACTTGTGACGCCTTTTGTACGCAAGGCGTAGCGCGACTCCCACAAAATACTCATACCTGCTTCCTTCGATCTCCTTGAACGGACAATAGTAGCGCGCCGGAAAACCCGGCTGTAACCTCTCTTTTACTATAGGTTGGCGCGTCGCACAATGCCTAGTGGCAACATGCACCAGCGTCCATGCGCAGTGTCACTTCAAAAAAGAAGGCCAGTTTTGTGAACTGGCACCATCTCTCGCAGCACGGCAGATGCCGCCGCTCATCCGCACCCGCGTGGCTATCCCGCGCCGTTTTCCCGGAACGCCTCGGGCAGCTCGTCGATGTCCCAGACGCCCGTCGCCAGGAAGTGGTTGATCGAGCGCGCCGCCTGACGCCCGTGCCCCATCGCCAGGATCACGGTCGCCGCGCCGACGGCGATGTCGCCCCCGGCGAACACGCCGCGCTTCGACGTGCGCATGGTGTTCATATTGGTGACCACGGTGCCCCGCTTCGGGTCGACTTCCAGGTTGTCGGTCGTGCGCGGCACCAACGGGTTCGGCCCGTTGCCAATCGCCACCACGACGGTATCCACGTCGATCGTGTGTTCCGAGCCTTCGACCACGACCGGGCGCCGCCGCCCCGACGCGTCCGGCTCGCCCAGTTCCATCCGGACGCATTCGACCTGGCACACGCGCCCTTCCTCGTCGCCAATGTAGCGCACCGGGTTGTGCAGCAGCTTGAGGATGACGCCTTCTTGCTTGGCGTGGTGGATCTCTTCGAGGCGGGCGGGCATCTCGGCCTCGGACCGGCGGTAGATCAGGTAGACTTCCTCCGCGCCCAGGCGCACCGCCGTCCGCGCGACGTCCATCGCCACGTTGCCGCCGCCGACCACGGCGATGCGCTCGCTGGCGGCGATCGGCGTGTCGTAGTTCGGGAAGTCGTACGCGCGCATCAGGTTGCAGCGCGTCAGGTATTCGTTGGCCGAATACACGCCGCACAGGTTCTCGCCGGGCAGATCCATGAACCAGGGCAGCCCGGCCCCCGTCCCCAGGAAAACGGCGTCGTGCCGGTCGAGCAGCTCGTCGACGGTTTCGATCTGGCCGATGATGGTGTTGTACTCGATATCCACGCCCATTTGCTGGACGACATCGACCTCCGCGTTGACGATCGCTTTGGGCAGGCGGAACTCCGGAATGCCGTACATCAACACGCCGCCCGGCAGGTGCAGCGCCTCGTAGATCGTCACCGCGTGGCCCGCGCGCCGCAGGTCGATGGCGACGGTCAGGCCGGCGGGACCACTGCCCACCACGCCGACGCTCTTGCCCGTGTCGGAGCCAATCGGCGGCACGTCCGCCAGGCCGTGCTCGCGCTCCCAGTCCGCCGCGAACCGTTCCAGCCGGCCAATCGCCACCGCCTGCCCCTTCTTGGCGAGCACACATGCCTCCTCGCACTGCTGCTCCTGGGGGCACACGCGGCCACAGATGGCGGGCAGCATGTTCGTCTCTTTGATCACGTGAATCGCACCCTCGAAGTCGCCCTCGGCGATGCGCCGCACGAAGCCGGGGATGTTCACCCCCACCGGGCACCCGATCACGCAGGTCGGTTTCTTGCACTGTATGCAGCGGTTGGCCTCGACGATCGCGGCCATGGGGAAATAGCCGAAGGGCACCTCGGAGAAATTGGCGCGCCGCACGTCCGGCTCTTGCTCCGGCATGGGCTGGCGCTCGATCTGCATCCGCTCTTTGGCTTTCAGGTTGTACAGCCGCTCGATTTCGTTGCGATCCAGTTCTTGATCCATGAAGGCACCTACAGGGATTGGTTGGCTTGGGCGATGTGTTCCTGCGACCGGCAGCGCTGCACGTATCGCTCGTAGGCGACACGCTCCTGCTCTTTGTAAAACGCCTGGCGCTGCATCAGCTCGTCGAAATCGACGAGGTGGCCGTCGAAGTCCGGCCCTTCCACGCAGGCGAACTTGGTATGCCCGCCAATGGTGACCCGGCAGCCGCCGCACATCCCCGTGCCGTCCATCATGATGGGGTTCAGGCTGACCATCGTGGGGATGCCGTACTCGCGTGTGAGCAGGCTCACGTATTTCATCATGGGCACCGGCCCGACGGCGAAGACCTGGTCCGGCTTGCCGCGCGTGTCGATCAGGTCGTTCAGCACGTGCGTAACCAGCCCCGGACAGCCATACGAGCCGTCGTCCGTGCACACGATCACCTCGTCGGCAGCCCGGCGCATCTCGTCTTCCATGATCAGGAGGTTTTTGCTGCGCGCACCCAGGATCGCGATCACCGTGTTGCCCGCCTGTTTGAACGCCTGGGCGACCGGGTGCGCCGGGGCGATCCCGATGCCGCCGGCCACGACGGCGACCGTCCCCACGCGCTCGATGTGGGTCGGCGCGCCCAGCGGCCCCACCACGTCCAGCAGGCGGTCGCCGGGCTTGAGAGTCGCCATCTGGGCGGTGGATTTGCCCACGGCCTGCACCACGAGGGTGATCGTGCCCTGCGCCGGGTCGGCGTCGGCGATGGTGAGCGGGATGCGCTCGCCGAACTCGTCGATGCGCACGATGACGAACTGCCCCGCTTTGCGCCGGGCGGCGATCTTGGGGGCCGCCACCAGATACCGGTTGACGCTGTCGGCCAGCACCACGTTCTCTAGAATTTCATTCACGTGTGTTTGCCCCGCTCCTCATCACTAAGAGACCATTTGAGAACTCCCATCCCCGCGAACCCTTCAGGTCCGCTTCCCTTCCCCAACGAGGGAAGGGGGAATAAGACGAGGTTCGTCCCATTGAGTGCTCTACCAGCGAGAAAAAAAGTGCTTCTCGAATGGCCTTTAAAGCCCGCCGGATAGTGGCTATGGCCGCACAGCAGGCGTCACGCGGTTGACCATTCGGGATTAACCTATAGTCAATACTACGGGTGTAAATCAGATTTTGATAGTTCAAAATAAACCAATCTCGTATGGAAAATATCACGTTGACGGCGCGCCGGCGCCGGTCGTGAGAGGCGCGATTCCAGTGACGGCAGGCGTCACGCGGCGGTTCTGTGCATATCGAAACTCCGAAAAGTATTGTAGAATGAATAGCGTCTTACAATACAAGCCCAATCTAAACACTTTGCAGCGGCAACGGGCCGTGCCGGACACGGGCGGGCGCTGGCGCAGCACCACTCACGCAGGCGCCGCAGACGGTCCTTTCTCTGGCGGAGATTCCCGCGTTTCACGGGAAAAGGGAAAAGCCGCCCCACGCTGACGATCGCGGGCAGGAAGCCGTATCACCATGGATTTGCAGCAGCAAATCGATTCGCTCAACGAAGAAGCCTGGTCGCTCAAGGACCGCGATCCCGAGCGCAGCCGCGTGCTCTGCGAGCAGGTGCGGCGGTTGGCCTCGGGCGAGCCGCCCTACGAGGACGGGCTGGCCGACAGCCGCCTGCTGCAATCGATCCTGGAATGGGACCGCTCGAATTACCAGGAGGCGCTCTCGCTGGCGCTGGAGGCGCAGGCGGTCTTCAAGCGGACCAACAACCTGCCCCGCCAGGCGGCGGCGCTGAGCCATCTCGCCGGCATTCACTTCTTCCTGGGCGAATATCTGCACGCCGTCGATCTCGGTTCGGCGGCCATCAAGCTGGCCGAAGAGAGCGGTGAGCGCGGCCTGCAGGCCGACCTGCTGAACGACACCGGCTACATCTACGCCCACATGGGCCGCTTCTCGGACGCGCTGCCGCACCTCCTGCGCAGCCTGGAAATGCACCACGAGCTGGGATCGCAGCAGGGCGAGGCCAACGTCCTGGACAGCCTGGGCAAAACCCATTACCTGATGGGCGACTATCCGCTGGCGCTGTCGTACGCTTTCCGCAGCCTGGAACTCAGCCGCGCCATCGGCTACAAGCGCGCCACGACCGAGACACTGAGCAACATCGGCAAGATACACGCCGCTTCGGGTAATCCGGCGGAGGCGCTGGCGTTTTTCGACGAGGCCCTGTCCCTGGCGCGCGAACACGGCTACAAGCAGTTCGAAACGCAGATCCTGCTGGACATGGGCAAAGCGCACCTGTCCTTACAGGATATGGCGAAGACGCACCGGTACCTGGCGCTGGCGCTGGAAATCGCCGAAGACATTCGCTCCAAACCGGTCATGTTCGAGATCCACGAAACCTGGGCCGCCGCCTGCGAACAGGCCGGCGATTTCGAACAGGCGCTGGCGCACTATCGCCAGTTCCACGACATCAAAGAGGCGGTGTTCAACGAGAAGTCGGATACCGTGCTGAGCAGCAAACAGGCCATTCTCGAAGTCCAGAAACAGCTCGAAGGGCTGGTGGAAGAACGTACCCAGCAGGTCGAGCGCGAAAAACGCCACCTCGAGGCGGTGGTGCTCAACAGCCCGGTCGCGATCGTCGTGATGGACCTGTACGGCGCGATCACGTCGTGGAATCCGGCAGCGGAGAGACTCTTCGGGTATACCGAGGCCGAGGCGGTGGGGTGCAACGTCGATGACCTGCTGGCGACCGGCGCCCTGCGCACCGAGGCGACGACGTTTTCGCAGCAGACGCTGCGCGAGAACAAGCTCATCCGGATCGTCACGCAGCGCAAGCGCAAAGACGGCACGCTGGTCGATGTCGAGGTGTCGGGCGTGCCGGTCGTCCTGGACAACCAGCGAATCGCCGCGCTCGCCATCTACCACGACATCACCGAGCTTCAGCGGGCGCGCCGCGAGGCCGAGGCCGCCAACACGGCCAAGGGATCGTTTCTGGCCGTCATGAGCCACGAGATTCGCACCCCGCTGAACGGCGTCATCGGCATGACCAGCCTGCTGCTCGACACCCTGCTGACCCCCGAACAGCGCGACTACGCCGAGACGATCCGCAACAGCAGCGAAGCCTTGCTCGCCATCATCAACGACGTCCTCGATTTCTCCAAGATCGAGGCGGATAAGCTGGACCTCGAAAACCAGCCGTTCGACCTGCGCGAGTGCATCGAGAGCGCGCTCGATCTGGTGGCCGTCAACGCCCACGCCAAAAAACTCGAACTGGCCTACCTGATCGAGCCGGGCGTGCCGATCACGCTGCTGGGCGACGTGACGCGCCTGCGGCAGATCCTGCTCAACTTGCTGAGCAACGCCATCAAGTTCACCGAGCGGGGCGAAGTGGCGATCCTGGTGGATATGCAGCCCGACGCGGGATTGCCGCACGGTCTGCTCCATTTCTCGGTGCGCGACACCGGTATCGGCATCCCCCCCGACCGGCGCGATCACCTGTTCCAGTCGTTCAGCCAGCTAGACGCCTCGACCACGCGCAAGTACGGCGGGTCCGGCCTGGGGCTGGCGATCAGCAAGCGGCTGAGCGAGCTGATGGGCGGGGCGATGTGGGTCGAGAGCGCGGTGGGCCAGGGCAGCACCTTCCACTTCACGATCCGCGCCGAGCCTGCGCCGGTTCAGGCACGGGTGCATTTCCGGGGCGAGCAGCCCCACCTGCGCGACCGGCGCGTGCTCATCGTGGACGACAACGAAACGAACCGACGCGTGCTGGTGGCCCAGTCGCGCGCGTGGAACATGATCCCGCGCGAAACGCCGTCGCCGCACGAAGCGATCGCGTGGCTCAAACGGGGCGACCGGTTCGACATCGCCCTGCTGGACATGCAGATGCCCGATATGGACGGGGTGACGCTGGCCCTGGAGATACGCCGCTACGTCGACGCCCAGGCGCTGCCGATCGTGATGTTGAGCTCGCTCGACCGCCGCGAGATCGGGTCCGACGAAGCCCAGTTCGCCGCCTACCTCAACAAGCCAATCAAGCAGTCGGCGCTGTACGATACGCTGGTGCAGATCTTCGCCGAACAGAGGGCCGAGATTCCTGAGCGCCCGCCCAGGAGCGATCCCCAGTTCGACCGGCACCTGGCCGACCGCCTGCCGCTTCACATCCTGGTGGCCGAAGACAACGCCGTCAACCAGAAACTCGCCCTGCAAATGCTGCGCCGGATGGGCTACCTGGCGGACGTGGCCGGGAACGGCAACGAGACGCTCCAGGCCCTGGAGCGCCAGCCTTACGACATCATCCTGATGGACGTCCACATGCCGGAGCTGGACGGGCTGGAGGCAACGCGCCGCATCCGCGAGCGGTGGCCCGGCGACCAGGGCCCGCGCATCATCGCGATGACGGCCAACGCCATGCTGGGCGATCGCGAAATCTGCCTGGCGGCAGGCATGGACGACTACATCAGCAAGCCGATCCGCATCCACGAACTGCAAAGCGCCCTGGAGCGCTGGGGCCAGAAATCAACCGCTGCGCCAGCCGCCCCCGTCGAGCGCGACGACGCCCCCGCGGAGGTCGACTGGGCGATCCTGGATGATCTGAGCGCGCTCCAGGAACCGGGCGAGCCGGACTTCGTGCAGGAAACGATCGGGCTGTACCTGGCGGACACGCCCGCGCTGATCGACGCGCTCCGCCAGGCCCTGGACCGGGGCGACGCCGGGGCACTCCGCATGGCGGCGCACACCCTCAAGGGCAACAGCAACAGCCTGGGCGCAACCCGGATGGGCGCGGTGAGTCTCGAGCTGGAAGCGATCGGGCGCGGCGGGTCCGTGGACGGCGCCGGGCCGCTGGTCGAGCAGCTCGTGCAGGAATTCGAGCGTGTGCGGCGGGCATTCGAAACGCGCAAACGCGCGTAAGGAGACACCATGACCGATTCTCCCGTCATTCTCGTCGTCGACGACAGCCCGCTCCAGCGCAAAATTTACGCGGCCCTGCTGGGATCGCACGGCTACACGGTGGTCGCTGCGGAAAACGGGCTGGAAGGCGTGGAGCTGGCTTTGCAGCACGTCCCGGCCCTGATCCTGATGGACGTTCTCATGCCGGAGATGGACGGTCCCACGGCGGTGCAGGAACTGCGCCGCCACCCGGAAACGGCGCGCGTGCCGGTCCTGGCCCTCACCGCGCTCTCCGAGCCGGACGAGCGGGAGAGCCTCTATCAGGCGGGTTTCGATGACATTGTGGACAAGAACAGCGAACGCGACGTGTTGTTACAGCAAGTGCACCACTGGCTTTTCGGATAAAGGGTGAGAGAGCGCATGATTCTCGACGAGAAGAGTATTCTTATCATAGACGACTCAGACACGATTCGAACGTACCTGCAGAACGTCCTCGTGCAAAAAGGGGCCGGTACCGTCCGGTGCGCCGCCACCGCGCAGGAAGGGCTGGCGATGTGCGCCGAGCACACCTACGATCTGATCCTGCTCGACCTGTTCCTGCCCGACACGGACGGGATCGAAGTGCTCAAAGACATCCGCGCCACGAACGACGTCAGCACGATCGTCATGATCACGGGCTACGGCGGCATCAAGTCGGCCATCGCGGCGGTGCAGATGGGCGCCGATGGGTACATCGAAAAGCAGGATATCACCTCGACCCAGCGCGATCACATCGATTTCCTGTACGCGCTCGACCAGGCGATGGAGCACCGGGCCGGGGTGGCCGCACAGAACCAGCTCGAGCAGATTCGCACCGAGCTGTACGCGATGGTCACGCACGACCTGCGCAACCCGACCAGCCTGATCCTGATGACGACCGACGTGCTGCTCTACGACGAGGTGGAGCCATCCCAGCAGCGGCAAATGATCGAGCTGATCGACACGGCGGGGCAGCGCTTGATCCGCCTGATCAACGATTACCTGGACTTCGCCAAAATCGACGCCGGTTATCTACGCCTGGATATGGGCGCGGTCGACCTGATCCAGGTCGTCGAATCGAGCGCCCGTTTCGCCCGCTTGCAGGCCCAGGCCAAGCAGCAGACGCTAACCGTCACCGTCCCGCCGGCCCCGGTCAACGCGCGGGTCGACGCCGAGCGGCTCCGGCAGGTGCTCGATAACCTGCTGTCCAACGCCATCAAGTACACGCCCCAGGGCGAGCACATCGCCCTGCAGTTATCCCTCGACGGCGGGCAGGCGGTCTTCCGCGTCAGCGACACCGGCCCCGGAATCTCGCCCGAGCATCTGCCCAAACTCTTCACCAAGTATTTTCGCGTGCCCGGCGAGACGACGCGTGGCATCGCGGGGACGGGATTGGGGCTGCTCATCGCCAAAGAGATCGTCGAGGCGCACGGCGGCACGGTCGAGGTCCAGTCGGAGGGCGTGGCGGGCAAAGGCACCACGTTCACCGTCACGATTCCGCTCCGGGGGGCAGAGGGCGAGGCGGGCGCCTCCCCGCCACCAGAGCAGACGCCCGTCCCCGCCGCAGCCGGCGATCCTGTCGGGGAGCAGGCCCAGGATTTGAAACTGCGCGAGATCTTCTGGCGGGAAACGCAGCGCCATCTGTCGGTGTTGGAGGAAGCGCTCAAATCGCCGCAGCTTCTCGCCGGCAACCCGGAGCTGCTCGACAAGGCCCGGCAGGCCAGCCACACGCTCAAGGGAAATGCGGGCGCGATGCAGATGGACGCGCTGGTCGAGCTGGTCGCCCAGGTGGACAGCACGCTCCAGCGGGCGGCCAACGGGACGCTCGTCCTGGTGCAGGCGGACATCGACAGGCTGCGCGACATACTCAACCGCATCCGCGCCATGGTGGCAGACGAGGGGATTTTCTGAAGCGCCGGCGGCAAAAACGATGAGCGGGATCGTCACCTGGACACGCTGCCGGCCACTGTCGCCCCGGTAGGCCGGGCTCTCACTTGCGCTACTGGATCTGCGGGAGCGTCACCGTGACCGTCGTCCCGGCGCCCTCTTCGCTCTCCAACGTGATGCTCCCGCCGTGCAGTTCAACCGATTGCTTGACGATCGCCAGGCCCAACCCGGTGCCGGGCGTGGTACCGACGTTGTCGGCGCGGTGAAACGCCTCGAAAATGCGATCCCGGTCTTCAGCAGGGATGCCAATGCCGCGATCGCGCACACGCAGCGTGCACGTGTCCCCGGTACACACGACGTCGAGGCTCACCGTCGTGCCGGGCGGCGAGTATTTGATCGCATTCGACAGCAGGTTGTTCAGCACGTACCGCACCAGCTTCGGATCGAGGAACACCTCGGTGCAATCGCCCGTACTCGAATACGTGACCTCGTGCTCAAGAGTGGGCAACTGCTGGAACTCCCGGACGATCTCCCTGCAAAACGCCTCCAGGTTGACCCACTCCGGCTCGAACCGGATCTTGCCCGCTTCAACGCGCCCGATGGTCAGGATGTCGTCGAGCAGATCCACCATCTGCGAAATCCCCGCGCGCAGCCGCTTGAAGGTCGTCTCGCGCTGGACCTCGGACATCCGGTCGGCGTAGTTCGAGAGCAGGTCGGCAGAACTCTGAATCACGGCGAGGGGCGTTCGCAAGTCGTGCGCCGCCATCGAGACGTAATGCGACTTCAGCTCGCTCAGTTCCATCTCGTGTTCCAACATCTGCCTGAGCTGGGCTTCCATGTGTTTTCGCGTCGTGATATCGCGCACGCTGCACACCACGCCCAACAGCCGGTCGTCGCGCTCTAAAATGGGCGACATCATCATATCCGCGTCGAAGATCACGCGCTGGTGACAGTACATGGTCAGCTCCAGGCGCTGCGGCTGGTGCGTCTCGACGACGTTGGCGAGCATCTCCGTCACGCGGTCGGCATCGTCGGCATGCACCAGCCCGGTCAGGTGCTGGTCCACGACCTCATCCGGCGGGCACTGGAAAATCCGGTCGAAGGTCGTGTTCACCTGCTCCACCATGCCATCGCGCCCGACCAGGATGATCACATCGCTGCTGCTGTTCAGGATGGCCTCGATCCGCTCTTTGGAGTGATTCAGCTCGGCGGTCCGCTCCTGGACCCGTGTCTCCAGCTCGTCGGCATAACGGCGAGTTTCGTCGTACAGCCGCGCGTTTTCGAGCGCCACGGCGGCCTGATCGGCAAAGGCCTGCAAGCGTTGGGCGTGCAGCGCGGAGTAAAAACCGGGCGTTTCGCTGGACAGGTTCAAAAAACCGATCACCTCGCCGCGCACCTGGATCGGCACGCCGATGTACGACTGCTGCCAGGACGGTCCATCGATGTTGCGCCACGTCGGTGACTCGGCAGTATCGGGCACCACCACCGGCTCGCGGGTCCGGATCATCGTGCGAAACGTTTCGAAATCTTCGATGCGGAAGTGTTGGCTCTCGACCGGGTTCGCCATGCCGCGCTCAGTATAACCCTTATGGCGCACGATGGTGACCCCGCCCTCGTCGATGAGCATGATATTGGCGATGTCGTGCGGCACCACCCGCCCAGTATTCTCCAGGATGTGGTCGAGAACCTCGTTGATATCGAGCGTCTTGTTCAGGGTGGTCGCGATGTCGGCCAGGGCCTCGGCCAGCGCGCGCTGTTCCCGCTCGGCCCGCTCGATCCGCTTGCGCTCGGTGATGTCCGCCAACACGCTCATAATCCCGGTGATGTTGCCCTCAGCGTCCCGCAGCGGCGCCGTCGAGATGCTGACGTCTACGGGCGTGCCATCATGCCGGTGCCGCGTCGCCTGAACGTCGACCAGGGACTCGCCGCGCAGAATGCGATCCACGAACCCGCGAAACTGGGGCTGGTTCTCCTCGATGACGAACGGCAGCGGGCGCCCCATGACCTCCTCCGCCCGCCAGCCGAATACCCGCTCGGCGGCCTGGTTCCACATCACCTGCACCTTGCCCTCCGGATCGATCACGAAGATCGGCAGGGGCGACGCCTGGATCAGGGCTTCGAGGGCCTGGTTGGCTTCATACAGGGCCGCTTCCGCCTGTTTGCGCTCGCTGATGTCGCGCGCAATGCTCAGCATCACCGGCTGCCCGTCATAGTCGATGACGCGGGTGTTGATCTCGACCGGTATGCTCCGCCCGTCGCGGTGAACGTGCGCGGTTTCGAACACCCAGGAACCCTGCTCTGCGATCGTGCGGAGCCGCCCGGGAATTTCGCCGGAGTAGCGCGGATCGTCGATATCTTCCGGGCTCATCGCCAGCAGTTCGTCGCGCGTATAGCCGAGCCGCTCGCACGCGATCTGGTTGACGTCGATGAACCTTCCCGGCAGCGTGTGGAGGAAGATCGCGTCGTTGGCGTGATCGAAGATCGAGCGGTACTTGACCTCCGAGGCGCGCAGCGCATCCTCGGCCCGCTTGCGCTGGATCGCCAGCGCGTACACCTCGCCCAGCCGCTGGAGCGCGTCTAGGTCGTGACCGTCATAATCGCGCGGGGCGTTGGCGAGGGCGATCTGGCCGACCAGCTCGTCACCCAGGAACACCGGGACCGACAGAAACCGCCGCAGCGGCACGTGGCCCTCCGGCACGCCAGTGAACGCCGGGTGCGTGTCCGGCGCATTCGTGAAGAACGCCTCGCCCGTGTTGAGCGAATGGCCCCACAAGCCGGGATACGTCCCGTCTTCGTTGGGCGAAAAAACCAACCTCTGCTGACTCGCTGGCAAGCCACATTCCTCGCCGAACATGGTCGACAGGGTATAGCCCACGTTGTCGCCGGTGGCCGGATCGATCGCCGAGACGAACCCGTGCTCGCTGGATGTGAGCTGCTTGGCCTGTTGGAACACCGTGTCGGCGATCTGCTCGATCGAGGAATAGGGCGACACCAGGGGACGGTACAGCGCGGACAGCGCCCGGCCAATACTCAACTCGCGCGTCAACGCCATCTCGGCCTGCTTGCGCTCGGTGATGTCGCGCGTGATGACGATCACGCTCGTCACTTCGCCGTTACGTTTGATCGGCCCGAGCATGGACGAGTACCACGTTTGAACGCCATCCGGCCCCAGCGCCTTCAGTTCGTGCGATGTCGGCTGGCCGGTTTCGAAGACGTACGTGATCGCGTCACGGACCATCTCGTGATTTTCGGGCGCGATATAGTGGTAAACCTGGTTATGGGATGCGTCGTTCAGGCTGAGGTCTTCGGAAGCGTGGTTGATGAAGAGGATGTTTCCCTGGCGATCGACCGTCAGGATGAAATCGGGGGCGTTTTCGACCAGCGAGCGCCATTTGGCCTCGGATTCGGCCAGCGCCCGGTTCGCCGCCTCGCTGTTCCGGAACTCGCGGCGCGCGAACCAATACAGCAGGCTGGCGGTGAGCAAAATGTAGAAAAGCCCCTTGGCGGACTGAACCACGTCTCGCGTATCGGGATCGGAGACCAGCAGGGCCACCAGGCGATCGGATGCGATGATCCACACAGCCGCGATGAGGACGTAAACGATGCTCAGCCGCAAGCCGGGGGATAATCTTCGGCGTTCCATGGAGAGTCCTAGCGCAAACCACTACCCCCAGGTGAGTGACGGCGGGACAACGGCCAGGGCATCGCCTCCCGCGCCACCGATTTTTGTGTGATGCTGTGACAGCCCAGCACACCCACTATAGAATGTATTATAGCGAAATCGCGATCCCGCGCTCAACCCTGGCCCTGCATCCGGACGACTGGCGGGCGCGCGGCACGCGCGTTACACTCCGCCCGTGTTCACGCCGCTTCCATGCTGGAGATCAGCCGGATTGTCCCTGCATCCTCCCGCGCGCTCGCGCCGTCTGGCCGGCGTGGCCCGCCTGACGCGCGCGCGCGAGCACCTGCTGTTCACGGTCACGCTCACGCTCATGGGCGCCAACCTGGCCGTTGCGGGCCAGCCCGCCCGCCTCGATGCGCGCCTCGTCACCGTCCTGGGGGCAAATGTCCTGGCCGTGACCTTCGCCTTCATGATTAACGACGTCGAAGACGCCGGCGACGATGCCGCCGACCCGGCCCGCGCCGCCCGCAACGCGATCGCGCGCGGCGACCTCTCGCGGCGCACGGGCTGGCTGGCCGCGCTGGCAGCCGGCGCGCTGGCGCTGGGCCTGTACGCCCTCACCCCGCCGCTCGCCTTCGGGACCGGGGCGCTGACGCTGATCCTCGCGCTGCTGTACTCGTGGCGGCCCGTGCGCCTGAAAGCCATTCCCGCCCTCGACGTGATCGCGCACGTGTTGATGCTCAGCGCGCTGTTGTTCCTGGCCGGGTTTTTCGTCTACGACCCGGCACCGGGACCGGCCTGGTGGGCCGCCGCGGGCGTGGCGCTGGTGTCGGCCTACGGACAGCTTTACAACCAACTGCGCGACTTCGAGCCGGACCGCGCCGCCGGGCTGCACAATTCCGCCGCGCTGCTGGGCCGCGCCTGGACGCGGCGGCTGATGTACGTCGCGCTGGCGCTGGCCGCCGGGTGCCTGGCCGTGACGGTGGCGCGGGGCCTGTGGCCGCCGTGGCTGGCGTTCGTGCCTGTCGCGCTGGCGCCGGTCGTCGCGTGGCGGCGCTCCGGCACCGACATGCGCGGGACAGCCGCCGTCGATGCCAGCGGGCGCTACCAGGGCGGGTTCATGCTCGTCGCGGCTCTCACGATGACCGCGTGGCTGGGGGCGCTGGCGCTCACCGCGCCCCGGTGATCGCCTCCCCGGATTGTCCCCGGCGGGCCGCGCCCGTTTCGCAGCCTGCCCCGGTTCATTATATAATCCGGGTACACGTTCAGCCCCCATGTGGTCACGTTCAGAACGATTGAAGGGTGAAGTATATGAAAACACGGGTCCTGGTAGTTGACGACGAGATCGATACCCTGAACCTTCTCCGCACACTGCTCGACATTGCCGGCTACGAGCCGATCACGACCCTCAACTCGGTCGAGGCGATCACCCTGGCCGAAACCGAAAAACCGGACGTCCTGCTGCTCGACATTATGATGCCAGACCTGGACGGCTTCACCCTGTGCCAGATGATGCGGGCGAACGAAGCGACACAGCACCTGCCCATCGTTTTCGTGACGGCCTACACCGCGCTCGACCTGGAAGAGCGCCGCAAGGAAGCCGGGGCCGACCTGCTGATCTCCAAGCCGATCGACATGGACATCCTGGTCAAGACGATCAGCAGGGCGATCGAGCTGCGCCCTGGGCGGGCCGGTGGGTCGGACGGGTCCGCGCCGTCGAGCGATGGCAAACCCGGCGAGCGGCCCAACTGACCGCGCGCCACCCGGCGACCGTAACACCGTGTGATTGTGCCCATACGACGCACCAGACCCATACGACGCACCAGAAAGGACAGACACCCACCGTGGACGACACCCAGACGATCGTTGTGATGCAAGGCGACCAGACCGGCCAGGAGCTGTTGGACGAGGCGCTGCGTGTCCTTTCGCCCTCCATCATCCCGCCGCACATCACATTCCAGACCTTCGACTTGTCGCTCGAAAGCCGCCGGGCCACCAAGAACCAGGTGGTACACGACGCGGCGGAGGCGGTCAACCGGCACGGGCTGGGCCTCAAAGCGGCGACCATCACGCCTGGCGATCCGGACGACGTCGGCAGCCCGAACGCGATCCTGCGCGAGGCCATCGACGCCCAGGTGATCCTGCGCGTGGGACGGCGCATGCCGCCCATCCGGCCCATCGCGGGCGTCCACGCGCCGATCGCCGTCGTGCGGATGGCGGTCGATGATGCGTACGGCGCCAAGGAGTGGCGCGAGGGCGAGGGCCTGGACGAGATCGCCTACCGGACCGAGCACATCACGCGCCGCACCTGCCGGATCGTGGCCGAATTCGCGTTTCACCACGCCGAGCGAACGGGCGCGAAGGTCTTCGGCGGGCCGAAGTACACCGTCAGCCCCGTCTACGAGGGCATGTTCAAAGAGGAGCTCGACGACGCTGCCGGGCGCCATCCCACCGTGCGCTACGATCCCCAGTTGATCGACGCGACGTACGCGCTGCTGCTCGAAACGACGGGCGAGGCGCTGGTGATCCCCATGCTCAACCGGGACGGCGACAGCATGTCGGACCTGGTGCTGAAGATGTACGGCACCATTGCCGGATCGGAGTCGGTGATCCTGAGCTTCGACGACGATCTCCAGCCGCGCGCGGTCATCGCCGAAGCGCCGCATGGCACCGCGCCCTCGCTCCAGGGGAAGAACCTGGCGAATCCGGTCGCCATGATCATGGCCGGCGCGACGATTCTCAGCCACGTCAACAGCGACCAGGCCCAGCGCACCTGCCGCGCCATCCGCGAAGCCACACTCGAAGCGGTGTACGATGGCGTGCGCACGGCGGACCTGGGCGGGCAGGCCACCACCACCGAGTTCACCGACGAGGTGATCCGGCGCGTGGGCGCCAAGCTGGCCGTGTGGGACGCGCTGGGCTGAGTAGAGCATAAGCCGGGCACCGTGAAGCTCATCCTGACCCACGACAACGCCGATTTCGACGCCGTAGCGTCGCTGTTGGCCGCGGCCAAACTGGACCCGGCGGCCACGCCGGTCCTGCCGCGCCGCGTCAACCGGAATGTAGAGCACTTCCTCAACCTCTACAGCAACGCGCTGCCCTTCCTCCACCCGGACGATCTGAGGCGCGGCGGGACGGTGGAACACGTGACGGTCGTCGACACGCAGAGCTTCTCGACCGTGCGCGGGATGCGCCCCGCCACGCCGGTCCACTTCATCGATCACCACCCGCTCACCCGCGAATTGAGCGAGGAGCAGCGCTTCACCGGCGAGACGGTCGGCGCATCGACCACGCTGCTGGTCGAGCAGATTCACGCCCAGCGCATCCCGATCGAGCCGCTGGAAGCCACCCTGCTGATGCTCGGCATCTACGAGGACACCGGGGCGCTGTCGTACGGCACGACCACCGCCCGCGACATTCGCTGCGCCGCGTGGCTGTTGGAATGCGGCGCCGATCTGGACGTCGTGCGCGAGTTTCTCCAGCACCGGCTGATGCCCGAACAGCGCGCGCTCTACGAGCAGCTTCTCGAAAACACCGAGTCGCTCACCGTCAACGGGCACGCGATCGTGCTGGCGCGGGCCTACACCCAACAGCCGGTGGACGAGATCGCGACGCTGGCCCACAAGCTGCGCGAGTTGTTCGAGCCGAGCGCGGTCTTCGTGCTGGTGCAGCTCAACGGGGACGTGCAGCTCGTCGCGCGCGGCACAACCGACGACGTGGACGTGTCGAAGGTTGCGACGCACTTCGGCGGCGGGGGGCACGGTCGCGCTGCCGCCGCACTGATCCGCGACCGCTCGCTGGAAGACGTCCACGACGTGATCCTGGACCTGCTGCCGCGCATCGTGCAGGCGTCGATCCAGGTGGCGTCCCTGATGTCGATGGGCGTGCAGACCATCCGCGCCAGCGAGCCGGTCGTCAAGGCCGCCGAGCAGATGCAGCGCACCGGGCACGAAGGCTTCCCGGTGCTGGAGGGCGGCAGGCTGGTCGGGCTGCTCACCCGCCGCGCCGTGGACCGCGCGATGAGTCATGGCATGGGCCACCAGACGATCCGGCAGATCATGGATGCCGGGCAGGTCAGCGTCCGCCCCGAGGACTCGATCGAGGTGCTCCAACAGCGCATGATGCGCTCCGGCTGGGGGCAGATCCCGGTCGTCGACGACCAGGATCGCCTGCTGGGCATCGTGACGCGCACCGACCTGATCAAGCGCTGGGGCCAGCACCCGGACGAGGCCCGCCGGGAGGAGATCGCCATGCGGATGCAAAAGACGCTGCCGCCCGGCATGTGGCAGCTCATCCACGCCATCGCCCGGCAGGCCCAGGCAGCCAATGTCGGCCTGTACGTGGTCGGCGGCTTCGTGCGCGACCTGCTGCTCGCCCAGCCGAACGTCGACGTCGATCTGGTCGTCGAGGGCGACGCCGTCGAACTGGTGCGCCGCCTGCGCGATGCGTACGGGGGCGATATGCGCAGCCACGCCCAGTTCGGCACGGCCAAATGGCTGCTCGATGAGTCGGTGGCGCGCGCGCTGGACGTCGATTTCGCCGGCGCGGGCTGGCCGTCCTTCGTGGACTGCGTGACCGCCCGCACCGAGTTCTACGACGAGCCGACCGCCCTGCCGACCGTGGAGCGCGGCTCGATCAAGCTGGACCTGCAGCGCCGCGATTTCACGATCAACACGCTGGCGATCCGCCTGTCGCCGGAGCCGTTGGGCGAGCTGCTCGACTATTATGGCGGCGAGCAGGACCTGGCCGACGGCGTGATCCGCGTCCTGCACAGCCTCAGCTTCGTGGACGACCCGACGCGGATGCTGCGCGCCGTGCGCCTCGAACAGCGGCTGACCTTCGCGATCGAGCCGCGCACCGAAGAACTGATCCAGAACGCGATCCCGCTGCTCGACCGGGTGAGTGGCGACCGGATTCGCCACGAGTTCGCGCTGATCCTGGCCGAGCCGCACCCGCTGCGCGCGCTGGCCCGCCTCGAACGGTTGGGCGTCCTGGCGGGCATCCATCCCGATCTGCGCGTCGATGAGTGGGTGCGCTCCGCGTTTTACGCCATCCGCTACGCGCGCGATCACCTGCCGTGGCCGTCGCTGGCCGAGTTCGACAACTGGATGCTCGCGACGTTTTCGCTGCTGACCAGCCGGCTGCCCCAACCGGAGCTCGAACAACTGGGCCGGCGCCTGCAGTTCTCGCGGCGCTACCTCGATCACCTGCACGACGCGCGCACCGCCATCGCGCGGCTGCCCCTGCTGGGCGAGCCGCAGCCGCCCAGCCGCGTCGTCGAGCTGCTGGAGCCGTTGGACGAAATGGGCTGGCTGGTGGCCTGGGCCGCCGCGCCCGAAGCCACCTCCCGCGACGCAATCACGCAGTTCGCCCGCGAATGGCGCTTCATCAGCCCCACCCTCACCGGGCACGACATCCAGGCGCTCACCGGCCTGAAGCCGGGCCCCATCTACACCTCGCTGCTGCGCCAGCTTCGCGCCGCCTGGCTGGATGGCTTCGTCCAGACCCCCGAAGACGAGCGCGCTTATCTGCTCAGCCTGATCCCCGAAGATTAAGGTTTGATGAGATTCTGCACGCAAACGTAAAAAATCCTTGAAAAACCGTTTCGAAGTGGTGTACTATTGCCACAATCTATCGTTCGGTCTCAGTCGTCTAATCCGCAGAGAGGTGTCTATGTCAGGTGCAAGCGTTCAACAAGCGAGAATCACGCGTTGGCGCGGCGGACAGCACCCCACCCTGGACAACATCACCCGCCAGATGAGAGACGAAGGTCTCCGCCCCTACATTTGGTCCAACATTCCGAACTTCCGCTATCCCGTTCGCAGTCATGGCTATGACAAGACGCTATACTGTATTCAAGGCTCGTTGGAAATAGTGTTTCCGGCGACCCGCCAGCGCATCACGCTGCGCTCCGGCGATCGCATCGATCTGCCGCGCGGCATGCGCTACGGCGCCACCATCGGGGCGTCGGGCGTGCAGTGCGCCGAAGGAAGCCGGGTATAGTTTTTCAATAACTGGATTTTGATGTACAGTTTGCAGGGTGAGTTCCGCGCGGACTCGCCCTGCTTACTTTTGACGTCGATCGCATATCGACAGTGGAGATGGCCCTCATGCCACGCCTGCGCCCATTTGGCCGCCGGTCGCGGCGGCGCGAAGACGACGAACCGGCTCCCTGGCTGGAGGACGAGAGCGCCCCGCCAGAGGACGAAGCGCCCGCCGATGCGTTCGACACCGGCGAGGATGCTGCCGGCGACGAGTCGTTCGAGCCGTTCGTCCCGGTCCCGGCCCGCCCCGATTATGCCGATGACGAGGCCGGCGATTACCCGCCCGAGACACGGCGCCGCCGTCGCCGTGTTTCGCTGCCGCGCCCGCGGCGGCCCGCGCTCGACCTGGGCATCCGGTTCGGCGCGCTCGCCCTGGTGATCGTACTGGTCGGTGGCGGGATTTTCGGCACCCTGTTGAAACAGGGGCGGCTGGAGCCGGAGATCGAGGAATGGTGGCCGGCAGCGATCATCGCCGGGGCCGGGCTGTGGATGCTCGCGGCGCTGTTCCAGCGACGGATCACGTCCTTCCTGGGCGGTGCAGCCGCCGCCGGGGTGGGGCTGAGCCTGCTGATGGATACCCAGGACATCGCCGCTGCCGAGCAAACGCTGCTGGGCATCGTCCTGGCGACGGTGGGCCTGGGCATCGTGATCCGGGGTTTCCTGCTCCGCCAACAAACCACGTCGTAAGCGCCTCACCCCTGTCCGCTGCCGCGCCGGCGGCCCTCGTTTGGCAGGGCGCGGTGAGGTACGTTATGCTCGAATAATCAAGATAATCGTGTGTATAATTGGCCGTGAGGGGACGCGATGTAACCGGATGTGCGCGACCGGCATCAGAATAACAGGCTATGCCGGAGGATAAGTGACGATGACGGGTGATGTAACGATTGGGTTCGCGTTTCTTGCAGGATTGATTTCGTTCATTTCGCCGTGTGTGCTGCCGCTCGTGCCGGCCTACGTGGGCTACATGGGCGGGCGCATCACCCAGCAGGTGACGCACGCCGGCGCGGCGAGCCAGTCCCTGCGCGGGCGGTTTGGCACGTTCACGCATGGCCTGTTCTTCGTGCTCGGCTTCACCCTGTTCTTCGTGTTCTTCGGCCTGCTGACCACGGCGGCGGTGTCGTCGCTGACATCGCTCGGCGTGACCGAAGGCGACGTGCGCGACGGCATCGCCCGCATCGGCGGCACCGCCGTGATCCTGTTCGGCCTGCACGTGATGGGCGCGCTCAACCGCGTGTTCGGCTGGCTGCTGCGCGGCGCGGCCTGGCTCGACCGGAATCCCTACGGCAACGTCGTCTCGGCGCTGGTCGGGATCGCGGCCATCGGCGCGATCTACTGGCTGTTCGTCGAGTCCTGGTTCCTGACCCTGGTCGTGATCCTGGTGCTGGCGCAGCTTTTCCGCGATGCGCTGAAGGCCGACACCGCCGGGCAGTTCTGGTCGCGCATCATCCTGCGCCTGCAAACGGCCCTGTACGTGGACACGCGCCGCCAGAACCAGCCCCAAAACCAGTACGGTTACCTGGGCTCGCTGTTCATGGGCGTCGTCTTCTCGGCGGGCTGGACGCCGTGCATCGGCCCGATCTACGGCACGGTGCTGATCAAGGCCGCGTCCGGCGGCTCGGTGTCCGAAGCGGGCACGATGATGACCGCCTATGCGCTCGGCCTGGGCATCCCCTTCCTGCTGACGGCGCTGGCGCTCGACCAAGCGCAGGGGCTGTTCCGCCGCCTGCAGCGCAACATGCGCACCATCGAGGCATTCAGCGGCGCGTTCCTGATCCTGATCGGCGTGCTGGTGTTCAGCGGCCAGCTCGAACGCCTGACGCGCATCGGCGGCAGCCAGGGCGCGTTCGGCGATCTGTCGCTGAACCTGGAGAACTGCGCCATCGCCGTGGTCGAGGGGCAGGTGCGCCTGGGCAACGCGTGGGATTGCCTGGGTGATGGTCTGAAAGAGGACTTCTACATCGCCAATCCGAAGGGGATCGATCTCGCGTCCACCGCGGCACTGTCCACCGGCAGCAGCGCGTCCTTCCCCGATCTCGCGGCGGATTCGAGCGGCGAGCAGTCGCCCAGCCTGGACGTCCCCAGCCTGGACGCGGGCGCGTCCCCCGACGCGGCGCTGGCCCAGCCGGACGATCCGGCGCCGGTGAGCGCGCCGGTGGGCCTGGAGGTCGGCCAGCGCGCGCCCGATTTCGAAGCGCAGACCCTGGACGGCGAGACGGTCGCCCTGTCGGACTATCGCGGGCAGACGGTGCTGGTCAATTTCTGGGCGACGTGGTGCGGGCCGTGCCGCGAGGAAATGCCCGACTTCGAGACGATCTACAACCTGCACCGGGCCGAGGGGTTTGTCGTCCTGGCCGTGAACAATGCGGAAGACCGCGGCACCGTCCGGACGTTCGCCGACGAGATGGGCCTGACCTTCCCGATCGTGCTCGACGAGACGGGCGCGATCAACGACACGCTGTACGGCAGCGCCATCCAGGGTTACCCGACCAGCCTGCTGATCGATCCGGACGGGATCATCGTGCAGCGCTTCTCCGGCCCGGTGAACGGCGCACAACTGCTCAACGCGCTGGACAGCCGCCTCACAAGCTGACCCGCCCGCCCTAAAGGACAGCACGCTCCATGAGCAAAGCACGGCAACACAGTGAAGAAGACCTGCGCCGGATCGTCCGCAACAACCGCTGGGTGCTGCGGCTGTCGCGCAACTGGCTGGCGATCGTGCTGGGGTTCCTGCTGGTGTATACGGGCCTGTCGCTGACCGCCCCCGTCCTGATGAAAGCCGGTTACGAAGGCGCCGCCGACATCGTCTACAAAATCTACGGCCCGCTGTGCCACCAGTTCGCCTTTCGATCCGTGTTCTTCTTCGGGGACCAGACCTTCTACCCGCGCGCGGTTGCCGGGTCGGACCTGGGCTCGTTCGAGTCCTACGCGGCCAGCGATCCCGCTTTTGCCGGGATCGATCTCAGCGTGTGGTCGGCGGACCTCCAGCTCACCGCCCGCTCGTTCAAAGGCAACGACGACATGGGCTATAAGGCCGCCCTGTGCGAGCGCGACATCGCGATCTACGGCACGATGTTCCTGGTGGGCCTGCTGTTCATCCGCGTGCGCCGCTGGCTGCGGCCCGCGCCGCTGTGGCTCTACCTGATCCTGGGCCTGATGCCGATGGGGCTGGACGGGTTCAGCCAGTTGTTCAGCTACCCGCCGTTCGAGTTCTGGCCCGTGCGCGAGACGCTGCCGCCCTTCCGCGTGCTCACCGGGGCGTTGTTCGGCCTGATGAACGTGTGGCTGGCCTTCCCTTACCTCGAAATGTCGATGAACGACACCATCGAATCGCTCGGCGCCAAGCTGGAAGCCGCCGAGCAGCGCCTCACCGTGCTGGATCGCAAGCGCCAGCCGCGCTGATCGGCGTACACGTCACCGTAACGCAAAGCCCCGGCTGTGACACCGGGGCTTTTTTCCATGCCTGAATAGGGGCGCCGGACGGGCTGGTGACGCTAGCCGCCTTCGCCGCCGAAGTCGTCCGTCTCGATCACCTGAGGCGTGACAGGCGTATTCGTGGGCGTCTTGCTCGGCGTGTAGGTCTTGCTCGGCGTGGGTGTATTGCTGGGTGTGTAGGTCGGCCCTGGCGTGTTGGTCTTGCTCGGCGTCAGGGTGATCGTCGGCGTGTAGGTATTGGTCGGCGGCAGCGTATTGACCGGCGTGTTGACCGGGTTCGCCGAGCCGTAGCAGATGAAGTTCATCTCGAAGGCCGTGCCGTTGAAGTCCGAGCGGAAGAAGCCAAGATCGCCGTCGAGAGTACCCGCCGTGCCCTCGAAGTCCAGCCAGACATCGACGGCCTGCCCCGGCTCAATGTAGGCGCTCACCAGCCAGCCTGGGTCACCGGCATTGACCACCGCCGGGGAGTTATCGATGCGGCCATTCCACACGACGACGGCTCTTGGATCGAACGCGTTCGTACCTCCTACCGAAACCATGTCCAGATAAACGGAGTTACCTATCGGGCGGTTGTACGTGTTCCAGTTGATCGTGAAGCCGGTCAGGACGCCCATCGCCACGTCCGTATTCCGGATCGTGTAGTGCACCACGGCGTTGTTGTCGAAGCCGACGAACTCGTACTCGAAGTTGGTGCAGATCGGCGTCGGCGTGAAGGTCGGTGTGTGCGTGAAGGGCGTCGGCGTCGGGAAGCCTTCCAGCTCGATCACGCAGGGCGACAGGCCCGTGCCCTCGCGGTCGTGGCCGCCCCAGGTCCGCGCCAGGGTGAGCGTCGTGCCGTTGAACTGGCCCAGCGTGTACACGCTGTTGAGCTGGCTCGGCCCGTTGCGGAACTGCATCTGGAAGGTGGTGATGGCGCCCGCGTCGAACCGGCGCAGGAAATAGTTCGGCGCATCGTCGTGCCAGCCCGCGTCACCCTGCTGGATCACGGTCGGCGGGTTGAGCGAGACGCCGTCCCAGAACGGGCTGCGACCGACGATACGCGCGTTACTGGCGTACATCTGCCCGAAGTTCGGATGCTTCTCCCATTCGACCCTGGCCTCCGTGATGAACAGCGGGCCGTACGGGTTGTCGTTGCGCACCCGGATCTGCAGGGCATCATCGACCAGGCGCGCGCTATAGAGCGTCACCAGCGCGCAGTCCGGCGTGGGCGTCGGCGTGTTGGTTTCGGTCGGCGGCGGCGTGAAGGTCTGGGTCGGCGTGAACGTCGGCGTCGGCGTCTCGGATGGCAGCGGCGTGTTGCTGGGCAGCGGCGTCCTCGAAGGCGTGTACGTCGGCAGCGCGAGCTGCGGCGGCAGGTTCACGACGCGCGTCGAGCGGAACGATTCGTTGATCATGACGCGCCGGGCCTGGAGCTGGATGTGATCGACCAGCCCCAGCGGCGTGATCAGCGGGTGGTTGAAGAAGACGACGATCTCGACCGCATCCCCCGGCCCACCGGCGTCGTACTGGTTCGGGCCGATGAAGTCCTCACCGGGATTCGCCGGGATGCCCGGCCCTTCCATCAGGCCACAATTCCGGTCGCGACGATCCTCGCTGGGCTTGTAGCGGTTGTTGACATCCTCGTTGATCAGGGGCCGGCGCGAGCTGCACATCCACACGTGGAACCAACCGGATTCGTCCTCCCCGACGGTTTCCGAGCTGATCTCGGTGCCCCCTGCCGTGTGCAGGCCGGCGATGCGCGTGCCCGGCTTCAGGGATAACCCCGCCGCGCCGATGCGCCCGCGTTCCACGATCCCCGGCAGGCGAGCCATATCGACACGCAGGCCCTGGTCTTCGTCGTCACCGGGGTCACAGTCGAAGCCCCAATGGCGGGCGAACGCCTCGTCGTGACCGCCCGTGCAGGGCACCAGCTCGTCCAGCACAGCCTCCTGATACGCTTCGAAGCTGAGCCCATCGGGGCGCACGTACCCGATCGCCTCTGCAACCGCGTCCACATCCCACTGGCCGGTCACGGCATAACGCGCCGCTGAGCGTGCCGCGTTTTGCAGCGTAATCCATGCCTGGAAGATGCGAGCGAACTCAATGACACCGAATAACAACAGCAGCAGAATCGGCAAGGTGAGGGCGAATTCGACCAACGTCTGGCCGCGCCGGCTGCGGTGTCGCGTGACCTTCTGTTCTTCTGATGGGCTCATCGAGACCCCCTTTGCACGCCTTTCAGCGTCCCTCATACTCAAACTACCGTGCCAGCCGCGTGAACATACGACTGGCGATATCTTCGAAGACCTGCGTCAGATCGGCCAGGTTGCGCGCATAGTAGTACTGGCCGCATTGTTCTGTTTGCGGTTTGCCTTCACACACGTCCGGATCGCCATAGCGCGCGTAATCGCCGCCGTCGTACTGGCGGTTGTCACGCCAGTCCTGCTCCAGGTTGTTGTCGATGAAGCCGTTGTCCCCGGCGTCGGCGATATAGCGCATCAATGGCGCAGCAGTTGGCTCCAAGAGCACTCTATCTCCGAACAGAATCGCGAACATGGCGATGAAGTTGCCCGGCGTCCCGCCCGGCGACACCTCGACCAGCCCGGCGAAGTCCGCCATGTCGCGCGCGTAGTCGTCGGCGTCGTAACGGGTCTCACACTGCGGGTTGGTCGGGTCCGGCAGGCCGGTGTCCCAGTCGATGCAGAAATGGCGCGTGTCCGGGTCGTTGTCGTTGCAGATCGGCAGCGCGCGCTCGGTCTGGCTCGGGTTGTTCTCGGTGCACTCGTCCCAGTGATTGATGTGCTCTTCGTCCAGATAGCAGAAGGTCCACCACGGGCAGTAGCCGAAATAGCCGTACTGCGTCTCGTCAGTGATGTCGGGCACTGAGTTGGTGACGTTGGCCGCGCCGTCGCTCAGCACAATCATGACCCACACCGCCTCGCGCCGGACGTCGATCGGGTCGGTCAGCGCGTTGTTGGCCGCCAGGATGCCGCCGCCGACGTTGGTGTTACCGCATGACGCGATCGTTTCGTACGCATTGGGCCGCAGCTCCGGCGGTTCGTCCAGGTCGCCGTGGAGCCACGCCTGCCATTCGACGTAGGCGACATTCTGGCGCTCGCACTTATCCCACAAGCCGCTGGGGTTGATCTGCACGCCGATCTTGGTGTTCAGCGTGTCGATCGCCACGGCCTCGCTGCGCAGCAGGGGGCGCAGCCGTTCGCCGCCGGACATCGGCGCGTAGGGGACGCCCTGGCGGTCGAACGTGACCAGCACCACGCGGTCGCCGCGCACGAAGTCCAGCCGCTTGATGAACATGCGCGAGGCGTCCTTCACAGCTTTGAACGGCTCGCAAACCAGCGTCGTGAAATTGAACCCATCGGGATCGGTCAGGCTCGAACTCTGCGGCGTGGAGTTCGCCAGCCCGTTTTCGTGCCCGCCATCATACATGCCGTTGCCGTTGGTGTCGTGCCAGATGAGGCCGTTCGGCACCACGATGCCATTGGCTTGCATTGAGCCATCGCCCACGTTGCCGGTGCCTGCGTCGTTACAGCAGCCGGCCCACCTCCCGAGATCCGGGTCCATATCAGCATCCTCGCCCCAACACGCGGCGCGCGCCGACGTCGGCAGCCCGCCGCCCACCGGCAGGTCCCAGCCCACGCTGAGATAGCTGTTGTCCCCGGTATCTGCCGACATCGACTCCGACGTGTCGAGCACCAGCGCCACGTCGAGCACCGCCGTCTCGGAGACGGACGTCGTTTCGAGCGTGATCGTCCCGATGCCGATCAGCGAGAGGAACGTCGTGGGTGAATCGATCTGGGCGCTCACGCGGACCAGCTTGTGCGGGTCGCCCCAGTCGCACAACTCGGTGTTGGGCATGTGGTCCGATACCGGCGGCGGGAACAGCGACTCCGGGTGGGGACCTACGTCCTGAAACTCGCCGGTGCCCGCTCGCCAGTGCATGATGTCGGTTTCGCAGGTTTCGACCAGGATGCTGTCGGGCTGGAGGTTGTGAAGCTCGATGTACTGTTGGGCCGCGATGGCGACATCGCCATAATCGGTCCCCTCGCGGATCTGCCCGGCAGCCGCGATCGCCGCCGCATCGACCGCGCGGCGCAGCGCGGCATAGCGCACGAACAGCAGCGCGAGATCGGTGACCAGCCCCACAAACGCCACCAGGGCGATGAACGCAAACGCGAGCAGCACGATCGATTGGCCGCGCTGGCTGCGCATCAGGCGTCTGGAAATCGGGTTGTTGAAGATGACGTTTTTCATGATGCTACACCGTATCCACTAGAACTCGATATCCGGCTCTGCCGCCGACACCGGGAAGAAGGCCCACACATGGATGATCTGCCCCTCGCCCACCGGCCCCAGCCGGAACCAGGGCAGGCCCAGCAACTGGTCGTGAGACCAGAAAACCTCGACGAGCACCATGCCAAAATTGGTCGTCTCGGCGATCTTGCGCGCGCGGTCGGGATCGCCCTCGAAGTTGAGCATTTTCTCGACTTCCGCCGTGGAGAACTCCGAGCCCAAACACGGCACGCCGGCGCCATAATCGTGCTGGTGGTTGCCGCGGAAGACGTAGCCGCGCACGTTGTCCCATTCCGGATCGTACCGCGAATGGTCTTCGTCCGGGTCCATGCCGCTGCCGTTGCCGGTCATGCGCCCCTCACCATCAGTGCCGCCCTGGAAGTCGAACGGGTCGAAAACGTCGTCATTCTGACACTCGTTCGCCCGCGCCGGGTAGCGCCCCACGATTTTGACGTACGCGTTCTCCGTGCCCTTGTTGACGACCCCAAACGAGAACACCGATATCACAATGTCATCTTTCGAGTCGTCGAATTGCAGCGGCTCCATGTTGCCGATGACCGAGCAAGCCACGCCGTCGTAATAGCCGATGCTCGCGCTCTCGCCGCCGATGAAATAACCATACGCCGTCAGGTCCGGACCGGGCCAGGAATCGTGGGTTTCGAAGGCTTTCTTGTTGAACCAGTCGGACAGCAGCTCGCAGTCCATGCGGTGGTAGTTCTTCTCTTCACCATCGACCCACAGCATCGGGTCGCGCGTGGCACCAAACCGGCCTGCCTCGCGCACGACGTCCAGCAGGGTGAGGTAGTTGTTGGCGTACCAGCCGATCTCGGTCAGGCCCATCAGCATCACCAGGAGGACCGGCAGGGTCAGGGTCAGCTCGACCAGACTCTGCCCGCGTGCACCGGTCGGCCTTCCGTCCAACAGGGCGAGCAATCTACGGAATGTGGCACGCATGATTCACCTCGACGAACGTTGCTTATATAGAAGCAGAGGTGGCGCCCAGCAGCGGGCCAGCCCCTATTTGGAATGATACCATAGTTGCTTTCGCCAGCCTGTTGTCTTTTTGTGAGGAGTTTATAAGGATTTGTCAGCGGGCGGGTACGCTGCCCCGGTAATCGACCGTGGCGCCGATGGCGTAGCCGCGCCCGTGGGCCGACACGATGATCGCCGGGTGTTCCGGATCGGGCTCGATCTTGCGCCGCAGGTTGCGAATGTGGTTGCGCACCAGCGCCGTATCGCCGCCTTTGGGCGGGTACTTCCACAGGTTTTCGAGCAGCGTGGTCGCCGAGTGGTGCTCGTCCGGATGCTCGCACAGGTACTTGAGCAGCGCGAACTCGGTCGGGGTGAGCGTGACGGTGCGCCCATCGACGATCACCGCCGTTCGGTCGGGGACGAACTGGAGGACCGCGATCTTGCCCGGCGCGCGCGGGGCCGTGCGGCGCAGCAGCGCGCGCACGCGGGCCGTCAGCTCACGCGTGGCGAAGGGCTTGCGCATGTAGTCGTCGCCGCCACAGTCCAGGGCGCGGGCCACGGCCTGCGCGTTCTGGTGCACGCTCAGGAACAGGATCGGCGTATCGTTGACGAACGGCATGCCGCGCAGCATGGTACACAATTCGAACCCATTGATGTCGGGCAGGCTCACGTCGAGGATGATCACATCGGGGCGGTGCTCGCGTGCCAGGCGCAGCGCCGACTGGCCGTCCGGGGCCTCGATGATGTGGTGCAGGTCGCGCTCCAACACGCGCTTGATCGTCGCGCGCACGTCGGGATCGTCATCCACCGCCAGGATAAATCGCTCGGATTGGGTCGAAGGGCTCATCGATTTGGGCTCGTTCACAGCAGCACGGTTTCATCATCTGGTCCCTAGTATAAAGGACAAACCAGGGCTGCGGACGCCCAAGCTATGAAAGACTTATGAAAATCGACCGCGTTAGCTCGAAATCATGTATCCGACGCCGTGTATGGTGCGGATGAATCCCCCCTCGACCCTGTCGGTTTCCAGTTTGGCGCGCAGGTTGCGCACGTGCGCCCGCACCAGGTCCGGATCGCCCGTGTTGGGCGGGTAATCCCAGACTGCCTCCAGCAGGTGCTGCGGTGAGAGCACCTGGTTGGCGTGTTCCATCAAGTAGCGCAGCAGGCGATGCTCGGTGGCGGTGAGCTGCACCGGCGGCCCATCGAAAACCGTCATCTGGTGCGTGCTGGAATCCAACGTCAGGCCGCCGATGACAATCGTCGGGCTCTCGACGACGGCGTTGCGCTGCCCCCGGCGGACCAGCGCGCGCACGCGCGCCGTCAGCTCGGCCAGCTCGAACGGCTTGACCACGTAATCATCGCCGCCCGCATCCAGCCCGGCCACCACGTCATCCGTCTGCCCGCGCGCTGTCAGAAAGAGAATCGCGAGATCGTTGTACTGGCTGTCCGCGCGAATCTTGCGGCACACGGCCAGGCCATCCAGCCCCGGCATGATGATGTCGAGGATGATCAGGTCCGGGCGGCGGTCGCCCAGCATCTTGAGGGCTTCCAGGCCGGATATCGCACGGCCCACCTCGAACCCTTCGCGTTTGAGCGCGCGGGACAGGGTTCCCAGGACCTCAGGATCGTCGTCCACCGCCAAAATATAAGGTTTTGTCATGATTCGTTTCGCCCACTATAAATGGGTAACTGAACGATAAATTCCGTGCCCTCATTATATGTGCTCTCGACACAGATGCTACCCTGACATTTTTCGACAATTTGCTGGCAGATGTGCAGCCCCAGGCCGGTCCCCTCGCCAGTGGGCTTCGTCGTGAAGAACGGCTCGAAGATCTGCGCCCGCACCTCGTCCTCGATCCCGATCCCGTTGTCCCACACGCGGACTTCGACGCTCGCCATGTCGGGCCGGTAGGCGCTGGTGATGCCGATCCGCGCATCGGGAAGGTTGGCGACGGCGTCGCGCGCGTTCAACAGCAGGTTGAGCCACACGTCCTCCAACTGGCCGATGATCCCGGCCACCGGCGGCAGGTCCTCCGCCAGGTCGACCGCCAGCCCGACGCTGCCATGTTGAATGTGCCCGCGGACCAGCGTCAGCGTGTTGGTGATCGTCTCGTTCACGTCCAGCGGCTGCAACGACTCCTCCGTCGACTGCTGCCGCGCCATCCCCAACAGGCGGCGCACGACCTCGTGCGCGCGCTTGCCCGCCCGGAAGATCGCTTCCAGCGCCTCGGCGTCTTCCCGGTCCGGCGGCAGGTCCTGCAGCAGCATTTCCGTGTCGCCCAGGATCGTCGTCAGCGGGTTGTTGATCTGGTGCGCCACCGCAGCCGCCAGCTCGCCCATCGCCGACAGGCGCGCCGTCTGCACCAGCTTGCTCTGGGTCCGGTGCAGCTCCTCCAGGCTGATCTCCAGGTCGCGGTACAGCCGGGCGTTGCCCAGCGCGTTCGCCGCCTGGAGCACCAGCGCCTGGGCAAGCTCGACTTCGCGCCGCGCAAAATGCCGGTCAGCGCGCGTGTCCACCAGCAGGACCAACCCCTCGGCCTGCCCCTTGATCACCAGCGGCAGGCCCAACAGGCTCTTGCCGTGCCCCAGTTCCGTCAGGTAGCGCAGCTCGTCCGCGGGCGGCTCGGTCAAGGGGACCTGTTCGGCCAGCACCTGGGCCAACTGCGGGAAGTGCTCCAGGTCGAGGCCGGGGCGCGGCTCCTCGCGCCAGATCGCTTCGCCATACGACAGCGACAGGACGAACCGCCGCTCGGTCGAGTCCCACAGTGCGATCTCGCACCAGTCCGACCGGGAGGCGTCGATGATCCGCTGGGCCACGCGGAACAGCGTCTTTTGGTGCTGGCGGGCGTCGCGGCCCGACAGGGTGATCACCGTCTCCAGCGCCAACTGCTGGACCTGGGCCTGGACGGCACGGGGATCGTGCGCATCGTCGAACGGGCGGTGAATGTAGTACAGGATCACGACCGCCAGCGGGTGATCCTGGGTGAACAGCGGGACGTGGACGACGTGCCGCGCCAGGTAGCGGTGCGGCAGCCACGCCGCCGGCGGCTGGCCCACATACGACCGGGCAGGCGTCAGGATGGCGATCCGCTGCTGCTTGAAGGACTGCTCGATCCCCGGATGGTTGGCGGCAGCGAGCACCAGCCCCTCGCCGGGACGCCACAACGCGCGGGAGCGCACCGCCAGCGTCTGCAGGTGATCGTGGTGCGGGCGCCCCTCGCCGATGTAGCATTGGGCCACGTCCAGCGCGGCGATGAGCTGCCCGGCGATGATCGACAGCACGCGGTCGATCGCCAGCGTGGAGTTCGCCGCCTCGCCCGCCTGGACGAGCGTGCTCAGTTCGCGGGTGCGCAGCACGCTTTCCTCGTACAGGCGCGCGTTCTCGATGGCGACCGCCGCATGGGCCGCCAGGTCCTGCAAAAGCTCGCTGTCGTGTTCGGTAAACGTGCGGTCGGCGGATTTGTTGTTCACGCCCAGCACGCCGATCGTCTCGCCCTTGATCGACATCGGGACGTACAGCAGCGACTTGACGAGGTACTCGGTCTTCAGCTTCTGGGGCCCCTGGTCGCCCACCAGGATCGGCTGGCCCTGGCGGAAAACCTGCCCCGCCAGCGTGTCGCGCGTTTTGATGCGGAAGTTGCGCGCCGTCTCGCTGTCGATGCCCTTGACCGCGCGCACGTACAGCGCTTTGCCCTCGTCGTCCGGCAGCAGCAGCAGGCCCTCCTCGGCGCTGCTCAACCGGACCGCCGCATCCACCACCTGGGTGAGCAGCACGTCCAGGTCCAGCACGGCGCTCAGCGAGCGGGCCAGGTTCGACAGTGTCTGCTGCTCGATCAGGCGGCGCTCCAACAGCGCGCTGAACTCGTCACGCTGCCGGTCGTCGTGTGCCGCGGGCGTCCTGGCATCCGGCGGCGGCTCGCCATCGAGCACAGCCTCGATCTGGTGCAGCAGGTGGGCCGTCTTCGCGGCGTGCGACATCCAGCCGATCGCGCCGCGCTCGGCCAGCGACTCCGGGTGGGCGTACCGCTCGTCGACCAGCGCGATCCAGCGAACCCACGGGAAATCGACCAGCAGATCTACCATTGCGCGGTTCTGCGAGTCGCCCATGCGCGCATCGATCAGCGCCAGGTCGAACCGGCCATTCTCCAGCAAGTAGATCGCATCGCCGGCGTTGTACGCCCGGTGAACGCTGTAGCCCGCCGTCTCCAGCATCCGCGACAGGCGATCCATCACGTCGGGATCGCCCTCGACCAGCAGCAGACGCGTCGCGTTGAGATTGGGCAAATAATCCATGATCCGCTCGCATCGACGGACAAACCGCCAACCGATCAGGCAGGTTGGATATACGACGAATACGTGAGTGATATGAAGCGGGCGCTACTGGCTCAGCCGCGCGCGGCGCTGGGCCAGATCATCCTCAATCGCCCCGTCTTCCACCTCTTCCGGCGGGGCATCGGCTTCCAGGGCTTCCATTTCCTGCGTCTCGAGGAACAGGCGAGCCGTGCGCAAACGCGACGACAGGACTTCGACCGGGCCGGACTTGGCGGCGGGTTCGGCGGGCGCTTCGGACTGCTGGGCGCGCGCCTCTGCGACCAGGGCTTCCAGCTCGTTGACCCGGTGAATCAGTTCGGAGGTTGCGCGGCGGTGCTGGTCGAGGTCGGATTCGGCCATTGCCAGCCGCTGGCTCGCGTGCTGCATCTGGCGAACGGCGTGGCGCGCCGTCGCTTCGTCGTCTCGTTCCAGGGCGCGATCGGCCTGCTGATCCCAGTCCGCCACCTCGCGGCGCAGCGCGTCGATGGCGGCTGCCTGCTCGTCTTCGTCGTCCAGCGCCCGGTTGATCCGCTCGCGCAGCGCGGCGATCTCCTGGTCGATGTCGTCGCCCAACTGGTCGCGCTGGGGCGGCCCACCGCGCCGCCGGGGCTCGTCGCCGAACACGCTGTTGATGCTGGATCGAACCAGCACGTTGAACTTGCTGAGTAAATCGCTCATAACTCTGTATTGTACAGGGTTGAAATAGCGCCCGCAATGCCTGATCGCGCGAAGCCTGCCCGGCGGTGGCGGTCGACGGAGTGCGATCGTGTGCGGTATAATCGTCTCCGGGACGGAACAACACCACCAGGACGAATCGTGCAGCGCATCGAAAACAACGGATTGGTGTATTACCAGTTTGACCAGTGGGCAGGGGCCGGGCCGTTGGCACACGGGATTTTCACCCGGCTCGGCGGCGTGAGTCCCGCGCCGTGGGCATCGCTCAACGTGGGCGGCACGGTCGGCGATTCGCCCGCCGCCGTGCAGGAGAATCACCGCCGCATGCTCGCCGCGCTGGACCTGGACAGCGCGCAGACGTGCACCGTGTGGCAGGTGCACAGCGCCGATACGGTCGTCGTGCGGGGCCGCGCGCCCAACCGGCGCTGGCTGGCCCGCGCCGATGGTATGGTGACCGACCGGCCCGGCCTGCCGCTGACCATGCGCTTCGCGGACTGCACGCCGATCATCCTGTACGACCCGGCGCGTCACGTGGCGGGAATCGCGCACGCCGGCTGGCGCGGCACCGTCCTGGGGGCGGCAGTGAGCGCGCTGCGCGCCTTACAGGCCGCCTACGGGACCCGGCCCCAGGACGTGCAGGCGGGCATCGGGCCCAGCATCGGGCCGGAGCGCTACCAGGTGGGCGAAGAAGTCGTCGACGCCGTGCGCGACGCGTTCGGCACGCTCGACAGCCTGATCCGCCGCGCGGCGGACGGCAGCGCCTACCTCGACCTGTGGGCCGCCAACCGACTGGCGTTGGAACGCGCGGGCGTGGGGCAGATCGAGACGGCGAGCATCTGCACGGCAGCCCGCACCGACGAGTTTTTCTCTCACCGAGCCGAACAGGGCCGCACCGGGCGCTTTGGCGCGGTGATCGCCCTGACAGGATAGACCGATGGATCTAACAATCGCGTCGATGACCGAACGGATCGCGGATGTGCAGGCCGAGATCGAGCGCGCCTGCCACCGCGCCGGGCGCTCGCCGGACTCGGTGACGCTGATCGCGGTCAGCAAGACGCACCCGCCGGAGGACATCGCCACGGCGGTCCGCGCCGGGCTGCGCCAGTTCGGCGAGAATCGCGTCGAAGAGGCGATCCCCAAAATGGCGGCGGTCGCCGATCGGGTCGACGAGCGGCTGGCGTGGCACATGATCGGCCACGTGCAGAGCCGCAAAGCGCGCCACGTGACGGCAGGCTTCACGCTGCTGCATTCGCTGGACAGCGTCCGGCTCGCCGAGCGCCTGAGCCGCGCCCTGGCCGAACGCGACGGCGCGCTGGAGGTGCTGCTGGAAGTGAACGTCTCCGGCGAGGAAACGAAACACGGCTGGGACGCGTATTATTGGCAAGACCGCGCGGAGGCCCGGCGCGCCCTGTGGGACGACGTCGCCCGGATCCTGGCGCTGCCTGGCCTGGCGGTGCGCGGTCTGATGACGATGGCGCCCATCGTGGACGATCCCGAAGAGGCCCGCCCGGTGTTCGCCGCGCTGCGGACGCTGCGCGACGCGCTGGCGAACGACTTCCCGGCGGCGGCCTGGGATCACCTGAGCATGGGCATGACCGACGATTATCCGGTCGCGATTGAGGAAGGGGCCACGCTGGTCCGCATTGGCCGCGCCATTTTCGGCCCGCGTTTGACAACCTGACCGGGCTCCGGCCCGTGGAGCGACTTGTGAGTAGGAGATAGACCGTTGAACACGTCCGCCTTTGGCGCTTTGATTGCGCTGTTCATCCAGTTGTATTCGTTCGTGATCCTGGCCCGCGTGCTGATGAGCTGGGTGAATGTCGACCCCTACAGCCCGCTGGCGCGCACCATCTTCGACCTGACCGAGCCGGTGCTCCAGCCGATCCGGAACATGCTCCCGCCTGCCGGCGGGCTTGACTTCAGCCCCATCATCGCTATCATCCTTCTTCAGTTCCTGGGGCAGCTTTTCATCAGCGTGTTGGGCGGGTGACCGCCTGCGCCCCGTGCGAAGCCGGTTGGCGCTAGAAAAGGATGGTACCGATGACACGTGAATTCCGAATCACCGACGCGCAGCACGGCGCGGCGTTCACCGTCCGGGTGATCACGCGCGCGGAACGCGTCGAAATTGCGGGGATCCAGGATGACGGGTCGTTGAAGATCCGCCTGACCGAATCGCCCGGCGAAGGGCGCGCCAACGCCCAGTTGATCGAGTTCCTCGCGGGCGTGCTGGAAGTGGAGCCGGACCAGATCGCCATTGTGGCCGGGCACGACAAGTCGAACAAGATCATCAGCGTCGAAGGCGTGCCGCCGGCCTGGATCGAGCAGCGCCTGGCGCACCTGCGCTAGCCCGCCCGTCACGGCAGCGCCATGCTGGGCACGCATTTACCTCACCGGAGGATCGCCGCGATCCGGCGCTGGGCGCTGGTGGCGCTGAGCGTCCTGCTGCTGGCCGCCTGCGGGTCGGACTCGGGCGCGGATTCGCGCCAGCCCGCCCCTACCCGCACCCTGGTCCCTCCCACGCCCACACCAACCGCGCCCCCCTTCACGCCCACCATCACGCCCACCGACCTCCCCGCGCCGTCTGCATTGGAACCCGCCGCCACCGAAACCACCGGCGGCCCGCTGCCCGCCGACGCGCAGGCGATCATCGACCGCGCGCTGGCGGACCTGGCCGGGCAGCAGGGAGTCGATCAGGCGGACGTCCGCCTGATCAGCCTGGAGGCGATCACCTGGCCGGACGCGTCGCTCGGCTGCGGTGCCGAGCGCGAGGGCGATCCGGGCACCGTGCGTGGCTACCGGCTGCTGTTCAGCGCCGGGCGAAACCGGTATATCTACCACGCCGACCGGGGGGAAACCGTGCTGCTGTGCGAAGACGGGGACTGGACCGGCTGGCAGGGCGAGCCGCTGGCGCCCGACCCGATCGCCGAGTCGATGGTCGAGCTGGCTTCGCGCGATGCGGCCCGGCAGCTCGACATCCCGCAGCGCCAGATCGCGCTCACCAGCCTGATGGCGGTCACCTGGCCGGACGCGAGCATCGGCTGTCCCAAGCCCAACGCGGAATACGAGGAACAGACCGAGCCGGGCTACCGGCTGGTCTTCCGCGCAGGTGACGCCCCGATCATCTACCACACGAGCATTCGCCACGTGGTCCGCTGCGCGCCGGAAGAGGAAATCTTGCCCGGCCTGCTGCGCCCGCTGGTCGCCACCCCCGAACCCGCTCCCTGAACGCACGCGGGCCGGTCGAAACCAGCCCGCGATCGTCGTCTCCCAACCGGCGCTCTCGCCGGATCAGGTCAGGCCCGGCAGCGGCTCGCCGAGCCGCAGTTGCAGATCGGCCAGGGCCGCATACGCGGCGCTGCGCACGTCCGGATCGCGGTCGCGCAGGGCGGCGTACAGCGGTTTTAGCGCCGGCACGTGCCCCAGGTAGCCGAGCGAGCGGGCGGCCAGCGCTTTGTAAACCGGCTGGCCCTCTTGCAGCACGCGGATCAGCACCTGGCGCGCATTCGGCCCGGCGGGCACGCCCTCGCCGCGCTCGGCGGCCCACTGGATCAGCCAGGTCTGCGCGTCGGCTTCGGGCAGCGAGCGCGGCCCGCTGCGCTCCGGCGACAGCGCCCTGGCGAACGCTTCTTCCGCCGCCGCGCGCACGTACCACTGCTCGTCTTCGAGCATGGCGCGGTACAGCGCGGCCACCGCCCAGCCAGCGCCGACGCGGCTCAGGCCGTACACTGCCGCCCGGCGGATCATCATGTCGTCGGCGGCGATCCCGTCGCGCAGGATGGCGTGCCCCTCGCGGGGAATGGCAGCCAGCGCCTCGGCAATCGCCCGGCGCAGGTCCTCCGAGCCTTCCAGCAGCCCGTGGACCATCACTTCCAGCGCGCGCTCGCTGCCGATGGCGCCCAACGCGACCGCCGCCGCAAGCCGGATCTCGCGGTGATCGTCGTCGAGCAGCGGCGCCAGGTCTTTGACCGTCTCGGGATCACCCAGCGCCCCCAGCCCGATACACGCCAGCCGTCGCACGTCCAGGTTCGTGGCGCGCAGCGCCTGACGCAGCACGTAAGCCACGCTCGGATCGCGGGATGCGATCAGCGCCGCCAGCGCACGATCGCGCACGGCAGGGTATTGGTCGGGCGCCATCAGGGCCGCCGCCAGCCGCTTGAACACGTCGCCGCGCCAGGGCACATCCGGCGGCGCGTCCGGCAGCCAGCGCGCCAGCCCGAACAGGTTGGTATACAGCAGATCGGGCGAGACGCTCAGCCGGCGGTAGATCGCCGGCAGCAGGTTCAGCCGCGCCGCCGCGAACGCAAACGCGCCGTCCCAGGCAGAATCGAGCGCCATCTCAGCGGCTTTTTCGCTGCCGACCTCGGCCAGCCATTCGCCCGCCAGGAAATTGGCGAACTGGACGTGCGGCAGGCTCACCGTGTCGCCCGCGCGGGCCACCAGCAGGCCATCTTCCTCCAGCGCGGTCACGAGCGCCGTGCTGTCCGGCGCTTTTTTGCCCTCTTCGGCGCGCGCAGCGGACAGCGCCTGAGCCAGCTCTACGCGAGAAACCGGACGTCCCGCCTCGACGAAGCGCACGGCCAGATCGGGCAGGCGGTCGCGCAGGTCGTCCTGCGACAGGTGGCGGGCGATCCAGGCGTCGTACCAGCCCGCGCGCCCGGCAACTCGCGTGTCGTTCGCCAGCCCGGTCCAGATCTTTAGCGTGACGTCGAGCACGCTCAGCCCGCGGTTGCCCACCGAGATACGGCGCAGCACCTGCTCATCGGGCGGGCCGGCCTTGCGCTTGCCGTCGGTGCCGAGTGTCCACGCGGCGCTCCACCGCTGGACCAGCTCGGCGTAATGGTCGTCGTGCCACGCGCGCAGATAGGCCGGCGTGAATCCGAGACTCGCCAGCGGATCGAAACCATCGACGGTCCCGGCGGCCACGATCATATTGTGCCCGTACTGCGCCATGAATTCCCGCAGCCAGGGCATCAACAGCTCGCGCGCGGACGGCGACAGCTCGTCCCAACCGTCGATCAGGACCAGCGCCCGGCCCTGTTCCAACAGCGGGTATACCACGCTGCCGATCACCTGCCCGGTGACGGCTGTCATGTGGCGCTGGACGGCCCGCACCAGCGGCTCCGCCGGGTCGAGCGCCTCGCCCTTGCCATAGACGACGGGGTCGAACTCGAAATCGGCCAGGTGGGCCAGCACCGGCATCAGGTCGGGCAGGTCGATGGCCGGTTGGACCTCGGCGGAAGGTGCGCCTTCGGCCTGGCCCTGTTCGGCGCGCACGTTGTGGAGCTGTTCCAGCGCCCGCGCCTGGATCTGGGCGCGTTCCTCGGCCCGCTGGCGCCGTTCGTCCGCGGACAGGTGCTGCTCCTGCTCCTGCAGGGCGCGCTCGGTTTCGTCCTTGTCCGGCGCGAACGACACCTCACCGAGCGCCATCAGGGCCAGCGCCGCGAGCGCCGTGCTGGTGCCCATGCCCGGCTGGCCCAGGATCGCCACGTGGCGATCACCGGCGCCCAGGTCCGCCAGCGAGATCGTCTCGATGTTGAAATTGGCATAGCCCTGTGGTAGGTCGTGAACCAGCGGCACCACGTCGTACACGCCGGTCCCCTCGGCTTCGTCGTCGGGCGGATTTACCGCGCTGACGGCGGGGATCAGGCGCGGCTCGACCAGGATGTCCGACAGGTTGACCAGCCGCCCGGCCACGTGGCGCGCCTGCACGTGGCGGAGCAGATCCCGCTGGTAGCGGGCCGCCGCCGAACGCCCCACGAACTGCCGCGTGCCTTCGATCTGCGACCCGGCGGTTTCCTGCATCCGGGCGATGCGGGCGCGGGCGCGCCATACCACCAGCGACAACCCCGCCGCCGAGGAAAAGCCAATCAGGAATGAGAAGGGATCGAAGCGCATAGCAGGTCCTCTCTACAGCGCGATCAGGAGTCGCCCGCAGCTCGTACACGTGACCAGTTCGTCGCTGTGGCGCACCTCCTGGACCACGTTGGCCGTCGCCCGCACGCCGCAGGACGTGCACGACTCGCCTTCCAGCACAGCCACGGCAACGCCGCGCTTGCTAGCGCGCAGCGTATCGTACAACTGGAGGTTGCTCTCTGAGACTTTTTGCAGCGCCGTCTCGCGGTCCGCCTTCAGCTTTTTGATGGTGCGCTTGAGCGCGTTCTTCTCGCCGGTGAGCGTCTCTTCTTCGCCGGCGCGGTCCGCTTCGAGCTTGCCGAGGCGCTCGGTCGCCCCGGCGAGCGCGGCCTGCAGCTCGTCGATCGCGATCATCGACTCCAGCAGGGCGTTTTCGCGATCGGCCCGGCGGCGCTTGAGTTCGTCGATCTTGCCCTCCATGTCCTGGAGTTCCTTCGGGTTGCTGACGTGCCCGCCGTACAGCCGGTCGTTCAACTGCGTTGTCTGGCTGGTGATCGACTTGATCTCCAGGTTCAAATCCGCCGACTGCGCCTCCTGCTTGTGCAGCGAGTCTTGCAGGGCCGCCACCTCGGCGCGTGCCTCGCCCAGGCCGCCATCCTGTTCGAGCACGGCGTTGATCTCGCGCACCCGCCGGCGCTGCGCGTCCAGTTCGAGATCGATCTTTTGCAGACGGTACAGGGCTTTGATCTGGCTCATGGAATTCCTCGCGGGCTGGCGGAACCGGTGGCTCGATGTACAATGAGCATAGCGTTAATGTCGCTGAAGCATAAATTGACAAGGCGCATTATACTACACCAGAATCACACGGCAAACCTGTCAGCTTGGTTTGGCTTTACCCGTTCTGCAACCAGCGAGGTCGCCTATGCAAACGCTGCGCTCCGTATATGTTTCGACCGCCGAATGGCGCTGGGTGATCGTGATCAGTGGCATTCTGGTGGGGTTGACGCTGGTTCCCTATGCCTGGGCACTCGCTACCAACGAAACCGCGGACGGGTGGCAGTTCATGGGTATGCTGTCCAATCCGAAGGACGGCGCGACCTACCTCTCCAAGATCGAGCAGGGGCGCCGGGGCGCGTGGCTGTTCGAGCTACGCCACACGCCCGAAAGTCACAACGGGGCCGGCTTCCACACGTTTTACATCTTCCTGGGCCACACGGCGCGCGTCACCGGGCTGTCGAGCCGGCTCATCTTCCACATCGCGCGCGTGGCAACCGGCCTGTTCATGTACATCTCGATCTACCAGTTGGGCGCGACCATCTGGGTGCGGCTGCGGCCCCGCCGGCTGTTTTTCACGCTGCTCTCGGTCGGATCGGGGCTGGGCTGGCTGCTGCTGGTGCTCAACCCGGACCGACTCGCCGCCGACATGAACATCCCCGAAGCCTTTCCGTTCTACGCGGCCTATACCAACCCGCATTTCCCGCTGAGCATCGCCAGCCTGGCGCTGATCGCCGCGCTGTACATCATCGTCTTCCGGCGCGGGTTCACCGATCCGCCCAGCGTGGACAACGGCGGGTTGGGATTGATGCTGCTCGCGATGCTGCTCGCGCTCATCCAGCCGACCGCGCTGGTGCCCATCGGCGGCGCGCTGGGGCTGTACGTGCTGGCGCGCTGGTACCTGACGAAGGAATTCCCCAGCCACGAGCTGCGCTGGTCGGCGCTGCTGTGGCTGCCGGCGATTCCGTTCGCCGTGTACGATTTCGCCGTCTTCCGCTTCAACGACATCATGGGCGAGTTCAACCGGCAGAACCAGACGCCCTCGCCCGATCCGATCCTGTACGTATTCGGCTACGGGCTGCTGTTGATCGTCGCCATACCGGGGCTGGTGCGGGCCGTGCGCCGCTTCGAGCGCGACGGCGACCAGTTCATGCTGCTGTGGTTCGCGGTCAACGTGATCGGCCTGTACGCGCCGTTTAGCTTGCAGCGCCGCCTGGCGCTGGGCCTGATCATCCCGATCGTGTACTTCGCCGTGCGCGCGCTCGAAGATTACTGGTTTTACATCGTGCCGAAGAACTGGCGCGCCCCGGCCATGATCGCGCTGATCGTCTTCGTCGTGCCCAGCAACCTGATCGTGCTCGGCATTCCACTGGTGGGCGCGGTCGCCAGCCCGGAGCGCGGCCTGGACGCCGGGCTGCTGATCGACACCGACTACTGGGAGCAAATCCAGTGGCTGGACAAAAACGGCCAGAACGATGCCGTAGTGCTCGCCGCGCCAACGATCAGCCTGTGGATCCCGGCGTATACCCGGCAGCGCGTGGTCTACGGGCACGAGTTCGAGACGGTGCCCAACGACATCCGGATCCAGCAGGTCGAGGACTGGTACCGGGGCGTGGATTGTGACACGCTGCTCGGCGACGGCCTGCCGTTCCAGGTGCGGTACATTCTGTGGGGCCCCCAGGAGCGCGATCTCGGGTACAGCGACGAGGACGAGGACGGCGACGAATCCCGGCGCCTGCTCTATCCCGACACCGGCAAGTGTGTCGAGCAGATCCCCGCGAGCCGCATTGCAGAGGAAGTGATTCACGGTGATGTCACCCTCTACGTCCTGGCCGGCGCCAACTAAGCGAGCGGGCCTGGCCTGGACTGCCGCCTTGGCGTTGGGACTGGCGGCTTTTTTGTTCGGGGCGGGCCTGGGGCCGGACAGCCTGCCGTTTCCGCCGCGCTCCGACTTCTCGGACGCCGTCACCAGCCACTGGCCGAGCGCCGTCTTCCTGCGCGACTCCGTGCGCGAGGACGGCACGTGGCCGCTGTGGCGCCCCCTTATCATGAGCGGCAGCCCGTTCGCGGCCAACCCGCTCAACAAAGTCTGGTACCCGCCGCAGTGGCTCGTGCTGATCGTCCCGCCCATCCTGCACCTGAACCTGCTCGCGTGGCTGCACCTCGTCGCCGGGGGAGCCGGGGCGTGGTTGTGGAGCCGGGGCTCCGGCCTGGGACCGTGGCCCGCCACCCTGACCGGCGCGGGATACGCGTTCGCGCCGCGCATCGTGGCGGCGGTCGGCGCGGGCCATCTCGACCTGGTCTACGCGGCGGCGTGGTTCCCGTGGCTGCTGTGGGCGATCGACCGGCTGGCGCGCCCCGTCCCCGCCCGCGGATCGGTCGCAGGGCTGGGAGCCATCGCCGCGCTGTGCTTCCTGGCGGACGTGCGGCTGAGCGCCTATTTCTTCGCCTTCGTGGCGGCCTATCTCGCGTGGCGCTGGCGCACCACCCCCGGCCTGACGCTCCGCCGCCACGGGACGCGCACCGCGCTGGCCGCGCTGCTGGCCGCCGGGCTGAGCGCCGTCCAGTGGATCCCGCTGCTGCTCTACCGCGCCGGCCTGTCGCGGGCGGACATCACGCTCGACGAAGCCGCGCTGCACAGCCTGAGTCCCGGCCAGTGGATCGGCCTGCTGATCGGCGATCATGGCGGCGGGTGGGAGACGATGGTGTACATGGGCGTCAGCACGCTGCTGCTGGCGCTGGCCGCGCTGGCGCTGCGCCCGCGGGCGCTGGCGTTTTGGGGACTCGCGCTGGCGGCGGCCATGCTGTACGCGATGGGCGATCACTCCCCGCTGTGGGTCGCGCTCAACCGGCTGATCCCGCCGCTGCGCTGGTGGCGCGTGCCGCCGCGCGCGTGGTTCATCGCCGCGCTGGCGCTGCCCTATCTGGCCGGGTGGGGCGCGCAGCTCCTGGCCGAACGCCCGCCCGATCGCAAGGCCGCGCGGCTGGGCATCGCCGGGCTGTTGGGCGGCGGGCTGGTCTGCGGGATCTTCAGCAGCCTGACGCTTTCCTCGTCGCTGGAACTGACCGCCCTGCTCGGCACGTTCGCGCTGCCTGCTGCGGCGCTGGTGCTGCTGCTGGCGATGCGGCGGGCGCTGCCGCCGCGCGCGATCATGGCGCTGTTCGCGCTGGTGGTCGTGGGCGACATGCTGTGGATCGACCGGACGCTGGTCGACGGGCGCCCGCGTGACGCGTGGCTCGATCCGCACCAGGAACTGGCCGAATTTCTGGAGGCCGATGGCGCGGCCCGCGTCTATTCGCCGAGCTACAGCCTGCCGCAGCAGGCCGCCGCCCACTGGTCGATCGCGCAGTTCGGCGGGGTGGACCCCTTCCAACTGGCGGCTTACGTCGGCGCGTTTGAGGCGGCGACCGGGGTCGCGGCCCAGGGCTACAGCGTCACGCTGCCCGCCTATGATCTCGCCGACGCGCCGGGCGCTGACGAGGACGGCGACAGCGAAGCGGCGATCTTCGCCCGCGCCAACCGCGAGGCGCCCCTCGACGCGGCGCTGCTCGGCCAGTGGCTGGTGACGCACGTCGTCGCCGCCTTCCCGATCGAGGCCGATGGGCTGGCCCCGGCAGCGCAGATCGGCGATGTCTACGTCTACCGCAACACGCTCGCACCGGACGTGACGCTGGCCTGGGATGGCCCCAACCGGGTGACGGTCCGCGCCGCCGCGCCTTTCGACGGGACGCTCTACGCCGTGACGAAAGGGCGCTGGCAGGCCGTCGACGCGGACTCGCCCGGCCTGCCCGGCGCGGTGGCCGCTCCGGCGCGGGAATGGACCTACCGTTACGACGCGTCCGAGGTCTGGATCGGGCTGGCGGCGGGCGGCGGGCTGTGCGCCGCGGCGCTGGCCGGCTGGTGGGTGGTGCGCCATGCCTGAACGGGCCACGATCTCGGCGCGGGAATGGCGCTGGGCGATCCTGTTCGCCGCCGCGGTGATGGTGATCACGACGATCCCCTACGTGGCCGGGTGGATCGCGCAGGACGACGACTGGCAGTTCGGCGGGTTCCTGTTCGGCGCGGATGACGGCTACAGCTACCTGGCGAAGATGCGCCTGGGCGCGCGCGGCGACTGGCTGTTCACCGTCCGCTATACGTCCGAGCCGCACGACGGCGCGCTCTTGTTCCTGCCTTACATCCTGCTCGGCCACCTGACCGGGCTGGTCGTCGATCCCCAGAGCGCGGACCTAACTCCCGCGCTGGCGGTGACGTTCCACCTGGCGCGGGTCGTGTGCGGCTTTGGGCTGCTGCTGGTCGCCTACCGGTTCGCCGCCGCCTTCCTGCGCCATCCGCACACGCGGCGGCTGGCGCTCGTCCTGATCGCGCTGGGCGGCGGGCTGGGCTGGCTGTTGGCGCTCGCCGGGCAGGGGCACCTGTTTGGCTCGCTGCCGGTCGATTTCTACGTCCCCGAGGGCTACAGCTTCCTGATCCTGTTCGGCCTGCCGCATCTGGCCCTGGCCCGGAGCGGTCTGCTGGGCGGATTCCTGCTGCTGTTCGGCGCGCTGGGCGAAGCGGAGCCGCACCGCTGGCTGCCGCGGGCCGCGCTGGCCGGGCTGTGCTGGGCAGTGATGGGGCTGTGCGTGCCGTTCTACGTGGCCGTGCTCTACGCGCTGCTGGGAGCCTGGGGGCTGGCGGCCTGGATAGCGCAGCGCCGGTTCCCCTGGGCGCTATTCCGGCGGGCCGCGGTGGGCGCGGCGGTTGCCCTGCCGGTGCTGCTCTACAGCGCACTGGTCTTCGCCACCAACGACGTCCTGGCCGAGTGGTCGAGCCAGAACCGGCTGCCGTCGCCGCACGTGCTGCACGCCGTCGCCGGCTACGTCGTCCTGGCGATCCCGGCGCTGTGGGGCATCCGCTGGGTGTGGCGCAGGAGCGCCCACCGGGGCGATCTCCGCAGCCTGCTGCTGGTCGCGTGGGTGGTCAGCGCGCCGGTCCTGGTCTACCTGCCGGTGAACGTGCAGCGCCGCCTGGCCGAAGGCGTGATCGTGCCGCTGGTCATCCTGGCCGTGGCCGGGCTGCGCCTGATGAGCCGCCAGCGGCGGCGGCGCGTCCTGGCGCGGAATGTCGCGCTGGCCCTCGCCCTGCCGACCGCGCTGCTGCTGTGGCTGGGCGGGCTGGTCAGCGCCCTCGCGCCGGACCGCCCGCTGTTCCGCCCGCGCGCCGAGATCGCCGCGCTGGAACGGTTGGACGCCGCCGCGCCGCAGGATGCCGTCGTGCTCAGCTCGAAGGAAACCGGCAACGTGGTGCCCGCCTACACCGACCTGATCGCGTACGTCGGCCACGGGCCGGAGACGATCGACTCGGGCCGGAAAGAACGGCAGGCGCAGGACTTTTTCGCCGGGACGCTGGCCGCGGACGAGCGCCGCGCCCTGCTGGACGCGGTCGATGTCGTCTTCTACGGGCCGCTCGAAGTCCCTGAGGACGGCGCGCGCTCCCTGGACTGGGCCGCCGGGCTGCGCCTCCTGCCGGGGTTCGCGCCGGATGATCCGTATGTCGTCTACGAGGTGCCGCATGACTGATCGCGACATCCCCGCCTGGCTGCCGTTCGCCCTGCTGATCCTGGCCGTGGTCGCGCTGTTTCCCGGCGTGCTGGCAGGCGAGGTGCTGTTCTGGGGGCTGCCGTCGCTCCAGTTCTACCCGTGGCGCGAATACGCCTTCGAGCAGGTCGCCGCCGGGAACCTGCCCGCGTGGAATCCGCTGGTCGGGGCGGGCGCGCCGCTGCTGGCGAACTATCAGACCGCGGTCTTCTACCCGCCCAACTGGCTGCACCTGCTGCTGCCCGACGCGCACGCCATGTCGATCGTCGCGGTGCTGCACGTGCTGTGGGCGGGGCTGGGGATGTGGCTGTTCAGCGGGGCGCTGGGCCTGCCGGCGTTCGGGCGCGCGTTCAGCACGTTGGCCTACGCGCTCTCCGGCTACCTGATCGGGCGCGCCGGGTCGTTCCCCACCGCCGACGCCGCCGCCTGGATCCCGTGGATCTTCTGGCTGGCGTGGCGCGTCATCACCGGCGGGCGCTGGCGCGACGCGGGCGGGCTGGCGCTGGCGTTCGCCATGCAGCTCCTGGCCGGGCACGCCCAGACCACCTGGTACAGCGCGGTGGCGGTGGGCCTGTTCGCCCTGTGGATCGCGCTCTGGCTCCGGCGCGGCGATCCGGCTCCGCGGCGGGCGAGCGCGCTGCTGCTGGCCGGGCTGGCGGCCCTGCTCGGCGCCGGGATCGCGGCGATCCAGTTGCTCCCCACGGCGGAATACCTGCTCGAATCGCAGCGCTCCGCCGGGCTGGATTACGACACGCTCACCAACCTGTCCTATCACCCGCTGCGGCTGGTGACGTGGCTGAACCCGAATTTCTTCGGCTCCCCGGTCGATGGCTCGTACCTGACCAAAGGCAAGGGCGCGTTCTTCGAGGATCACGCCTATATCGGCTTCCTGCCGGTCATCGCGGCGGGGGCGGCAGTGGTTGGGTGGCTGCGCCTGCGCCGGACGCCGCCCGGCGATCCGACCTTTCGCACCATCCCGTTCTGGGCCGGGCTGGCGCTGCTGGGCCTGTTCTTCGCCGGGGGCAAACACAACCCGCTGTTCCACACGCTGTATGACGTCGTGCCCACCTTCGACGCCTTCCGCGACCCGGTGCGCTGGCTGATCCTGCCCGTGTTCGGCCTGTCCGTGCTGGCCGGGATCGGGACGGGGCATTGGGAGCGCGGCAGGTGGATCGTCTTCTGGTCGCGGCTGGCCGGGGCCGGGGGCGCCGGGCTGGCGATCATGGCGCTGGGCTTCCTCACGCTCGCGGAGCCGGAGCAGGACACGCTGCGCGTGCTGTCGTGGAGCATGGCCGAGCTGGGCTGCTGGATCGCGGTCGCCGCGCTGCTCACGCTGGTCAGGCCGGATGCGGCCACGGGCACGAGGCCGGGCCTGTGGCGCGCCACCGTCCTGATCTTCGTCGCGATCGATCTGGCCTGGGCCGGCGCGGGGCTGAACCCGACCGTCACGCCGGACTATTACACCGGCGAGGTCGCCATCGCGCGCCCGGCGGGGCGGATTTACTGGTTCGAGGATACCGAAGACGACGTCACCTTCGGCGGCGACGAAGACGCGCCCAACTCGCCGCCCGGCTATTTCAACCTGGGCGACTACCGCATCGCCCAGGACGACTGGCGGGCGGTCCGGACGTCGCTGCTGCCCAATCTGACCATGCTCGACGACGTGGCGACGCTCAACAACAACGACCCGCTGCTGCCGGGCAGCTTCAGCCGCTACGTCGCCCTGATCGAGGACCTGGGCCCGGCGGCGGGATCGCTGCTGCGCGCGGGCGGGGTGAGCCACGTCTACGGCCCCGCGCCCGCTGGCTGGCGGGGCAGCAACCCGGCCACCGCGCCGGGCGATCCGCTGGCGGCGTGGCTGGTGCCGGACGCCCTCTGGCTGGCGGATGACGCGGCCATCGAAGACGCGCTGCGCGATCCGGCCTGGGCCCCCCAGCGAACCGCCATCCTGCGCGGCGAGCCCCCCGGCGGCGCGCCGGTCGCCCCGCTGACAACCGGCGCCGCCACGTTGATCGACGAGTCCCCCACCCGGCTGGCCTATCGCGTGGAGGCGGACGGCGCGGGCTTCCTGGTGATCAGCCGGGCGTGGTATCCCGGCTGGCGCGCCGAGCGCGACGGGGAGCCGGTCGAGCTCCACCGGGCCAACCTCGCCTTCATGGCGGTGGCCGTTCCGCCGGGCGAGAGCACCGTCACCCTGAGCTACAGCCCGACCCACTGGCGGGCGGGCGTCGCGGTGTCGGGGATCGCGCTGGCGCTCGCGATCGGGCTGGCCGCGTGGGCGTGGGTGCGCGGGCGGCGGGCAAACGCGGGGGAACCCGATGGCTGACTCCCTGCCCACTGTGACCGTGATCATGCCGGTCTATAACGAGGCGGCGACGATCGAGCGCGCGCTGGGCGCGGTGCTGGCGCAGGACTACCCGCCCGACCGGCTGGACGTGCTGGTCGTCGATGGCGGCTCGGACGACGGTACGCTCGGCGCAGTGCGGGCCATCGCCGGGGACGATCCCCGCGTCCGGATTCTGCACAACCCAGCGAGCCGGCAGGGCCACGGGCTGAACCTGGGCATCGCCGCGGCAGAGGGCGCGGTCATCGTCCGCGTGGACGGGCACACATTCGTCGCGCCGGACTACGTGCGCCGGTGCGTGCATCACCTGGCCGCCACCGGCGCGGAGCACGCCGGCGGGCCGCTGCGCGCCGCCGCGCACACCCCATTGGGCCGGGCCATCGCCGCGGCGTACCGGTCGCCGTTTGGCGTGCCGAGCCGCTTCAGCACCAGCGCCCGCGCCGGGTTCACGGATACGGTCCCCCTGGGCGCGTGGCCGCGCGCGGTCTTCTCGCAGGTAGGCGGCTTCAACACGGATCTCGCTGCCAACGAGGACTACGAGCACAGCTACCGCATCCGGCAGGCGGGCGGGCGCGTGTACCTCGCGCCGGACATCCGCCTGGAGTACCTCCCCCGCCAGACGCTGGGCGGGCTGGCGCGGCAGTATTTCCGCTATGGGCGCGGCAAGTGCCAGGTGCTGCTGCTGTATCCGCGCAGCGCCCGGCCCCGGCACTTCGTCGCCCCGGCGTTCGTCGCCGCGCTGGCCGCGGGCGCGCTGCTGGCGCCCGTCAGCCGGACGGTGGCGCGGCTGTGGCGGGCGCTGCTGGCCGCCTACGGGCTGGCGTCCGCGATCGCGTCGATCGACACGGCCCGCCGGAGCGAGTGGCGGCACCTGCTCCGCCTGCCGCTGGTCTTCGCCACGATCCACCTGACGTGGGGCGCGGGCTTCTGGATCGAGTGGGGCCGCCAACTGGCGCCAGAACGCCGTCGCCGATGAGTTCCTCCCCCAGGCCACCCAGGCAGCGCCGGATCGCCGGGCGCCGCTTCGTGTTGGTCGCGGGCGATCTGGCCGCGATTCTGCTGGCGGTGGTGCTGGCGCTGGTCATCTGGGTGATCGTCGATGGGCGCGGCCTGGGGCTGTCGTTCATCCTCGGCCATCTCTACTGGTTCCCGATGCTGGCCGGGTTGTGGCTGGCCCTGGCGCACGCTAACGACTTTTACAACCGGCGCTTCTCCGCCCGGCTGGATGCCAGCCTGCTGCGGCTGGGGCAGGTCACGCTGCAACTGGTGATCGTCTACCTGGTGATCTTCTTCCTGTCCCCGCGCGACGCCCTGCCCCGGCTGTTCATCCTGTACTACGCCGCGCTGTCGTTCCTGCTGATCGCCGTGTGGCGCGCCGTACAGCCCGCTGCCCTGAGCCGGACCGGCGCGGTCCGGCGGTCGCTGATCGTCGGCGGCGGCCCGGCAGCCCGCACGCTGATCGAGACGCTGCGCGCCGAAGCGCCGGGCGACTACGCACTGGCCGGCGTGATCGTCGATGCGGGCGAGACGCTGGCGCCGGACTTCCCGCTGGCGCCGGCCCTGGGCGCCGCGAGCGACCTGCTGGACATCGCCGGGCGCGAGCAGGTCACCGAGATCATCCTGGCCCAACAGCGCGACCTGTCCGCCGGGCTGTTCCGCGCGCTGATGGACTGTACCGAGCAAGGCTACCGGGTGGTGCCCATGCCGCTGCTGTACGAGCAGATCACCGGGCGCGTGCCCGTCCAGCACGTCGACCAGCGCACCTGGACGACCCTGCTGCCGGTCGAGACCAACGCCCTGTTCGATCCCTATCCCGCCATCAAGCGCTTCGTCGACGTGACGCTGGCCCTGGCCGGGCTGGGGCTGTTCCTCCCGGCGCTGCCCGCGATCGCGCTCGCCATCCGGCTGGATTCACCGGGGCCGGTCTTCTTCCGGCAGGCGCGGGTCGGCCAGGGCGGGCACCCGTTCCAGATCGTCAAGCTGCGCTCGATGATCCACCACGCCGAGCAGGTCACCGGCCCCACCTGGGCCAGCGACGCCGATCCGCGCATCACGCGGGTGGGGCGGTTTCTGCGCAGAACCCGCCTGGACGAGCTGCCGCAGCTCGCGAACGTGCTGCGCGGCGAGATGAGCCTGATCGGCCCGCGCCCCGAGCGCCCGGAGTTCGTCGCCCACCTCAGCGCGCGCCTGCCGTTCTACCGGGCGCGCCACGCCGTCAAGCCGGGCATCACCGGCTGGGCCCAGGTCCGCTATCCCTACGGCAAGAGCGAGCAGGACGCGCTGGTCAAGCTGGAGTACGACCTGTTTTACATCCGGCACCGGTCGCTGGCGCTGGACCTGCTGATCATCCTGCGCACGATCGGCAAAGTGATCGCCATGCAGGGCACCTAGCCCGACACCAGGAACAGCAGCAGCACGATCCACAGCGTGCTGTAGACCAGCGGGCGCTGGTGCTTGTGCTGCGCCGCGTAGAGCACGACCATCAGCACCAGGCCGGGGATGAATCGCAGCAGGCCCAGAAACTCGCGGTAAGTCGAGAACGGCACGAACGGCATCACGGCGGCGTTGGCGAACAGCAGGCAGGTGTACGGCCCCCAGTGCTCGCGGCGCAGGTCGCCCACCGTCCGCCACAGCGCCCACAGACTCGGCACGACCGCCGCCAGGATCACCAGCAGGCCGAGCACGACCAGCGCCGCCAGGCTGCCCTCGGTCCCGATCTTGAGCACCCCGGCGAAGGGGATGATCTCGAACGGAGTCGCCTTCGCCCCGCCGGACCCAATCCCGGCGCTCCCCAGCCAGTCGGCCAGCGCGATCTGCCACGCGGCAAACGGCACCCCGGTGACCAGCGCGACGCGCGCCGCCTCGCGCCAGCGGCGGTTAAGCGCATAATGCAGCGCGTAGCCCGCCACGAACAGGGCCGCCACCTCTTTGGCGAACACGGCCAGCGCCAACGCGAGCGCTGCCGCCCACGGGCGATCGCGCTGGGCGAACCAGATGCCCGCAATGACCAGTCCGTAGGCCAGCGCCTCAGTCGTGCTGAGCCGCACCGCCATGAACACGCCGATGTACAGCCCGTAGCTGAGCGCGAACCAGCGGCTGGCTTTCGCCGCCACTAGCAGGTCTTCGAGCAGCGCGGTCCCGCCCACCAGCGCGACCAGGTTGACCAGGGCCAGCGCCCACGGAATCAGCGCCGCCTGCCCCAGGCTGAGCGCGCGTGCCAGGATCGGCAGCAGGATGCGCTGCATCCGGTAGGCGGGCGCGTCCAGGCAGGGCGGCGATCCGACCGGGTCGCGCGCGATGTAGTAGGCAAACTGGCCGTCGTAGCCCTCGGAATCGGCGGGGCAGTCCGTCCCGTCGTGCCCGGCGCACTGGCTGAAGCACTCGCCCAGCGTGACGAACGCCTTCGGGTCGCCGCCGTTCAGGGCCAGGATCACGCCCAGGTACAGGACATTCGCGATCAGGACGATTTTCCACGGGCGGAGACTGCGTAGATGGCGCGTATAATGAGTCATAGAACCTCGCAGCATGGGGAGATGCACATGGACACTTCACCGACATTCAACCAGTTGGTCTACGCGCTGGTGCGCCATATCCCGCCCGGCATGGTGCTCAACTACGGGCGCGTGGCCTATCTGCTCGGCGTGCCGCGCGGGGCGCGGGCGGTCGGGTGGGCGCTCAGCCTGCTCCGGCACGGTGACCAGGGTGTGCCGTGGCACCGCGTCGTCAACGCGCGCGGGCGCGTCAGCATCAAGGGCTCGCCCCAAAGCGCCGCCGAACAGCGCGCCCGGCTGGAGGCCGAGGGGATCGCGTTCGACGAGCAGGGCTACCTGGACATGGAGGGCCACCTGTGGAACCCCACGCCCGACGAGGTGGAGCGCATCCTCCGCGAGGCGCGCGCCCGGCTCAAGGATCAGTGACGCCCGCCGCCTCTGCCCTATGATAGCCCGGCCCGCCAGCGGGCGAAACCGAACGCACCCGCCGCCGGATCGGTGCGGTATGCTCCCCGCGCCCTCGATGGTATAATCCGCCCCGGACCCGACACGCACACACCCGGCAAACCACCATGACCCAATCCCCCACCAGCCCGTCTTTCCCCGGCCCCATCGTGATCGGCGGGGTGGGCGGCAGCGGCACGCGCGTCGTGGCGCAGATGCTGCTCGACCTCGGCGTTTACATGGGCGCAGACCGCAACCCGGCGCACGACAACCTGTGGTTCACCGTGCTGTTCCGCAAGCCGGCGTGGTTTGCGCGGCACAGCCAGCGCGGCGATCAAGCGATCGACGGGCGGCTGCGCCGCTTCGCGCACGCGATGCAGGGCCGCACGCCATCCCCCAGTGACGTGGCCCTTTTCGCCCGCGCCGCGCTGGGCATTGCGCTGCAGGACGGCAACTGGAAGAATGTTCGCTACCTGCGCTGCATCGCGACCTTTGCCCGCGCCGAACAGGTCGATCTGGCCGCGTACACCGGCTGGGGCTGGAAAGAGCCGAACGCGCACCTGTACATCGAGCCGCTCGCCGCGCTGTTTCCCGACCTGCGCTACATCCACACGATCCGGCACGGGCTGGACATGGCCTACAGCAGCAACCAGCAGCAGGTGCTGCGCTGGGGGCCCCGCTTCGGGATCGCCCCGCCGCGCGACCCGGCAGACATGCCGCGCGCCTCGCTGGCATTCTGGGTGACGGCGAATCAGGCCGCGATCGAGGCGGGACGCGCGCGGCTTGGCGACCGCTTCCTGCTGCTCAACTTCGACGCGCTGTGCCGCGATCCGGAACCACACATCGCGCAGTTGGTCATCTTCCTGGGGCGCGATCCGGCCTCGGTGGACCTGGCGCACCTCGCCAGCCTGCCGAAACTGCCGCCGTCGGTGGGGCGCTACCGGCAGCATGATCTGAGCGTGCACGATCCGGCGCTGGTCCAGGCCGTGCGCGACCTGGGCTTCGAGGTGGTGTGAGCGCCCCGCCGGAGGGAAAACAAAAACACCCGCTGCTGCGGGTGTCGTGTGCGTGGTGACCCTGAGAGGACTCGAACCTCTAACCAATTGATTAAGAGTCAACTGCTCTGCCAAATTGAGCTACAGGGCCAGTGCACAGGAAAATTTACCACAACTCGCCGCGCTGGTCAACGGTAAAAAACCGCGCATCCGCCGGCCTGTGCCGGGGCCCGCGGGCCGGTCACAGGTTGCCCGAAGCCGCGAGCGCATCGTACATGGACTGCGCCCACGCTCTCACGCTCTCGACGTAGCGATCCGCACCCGCCACGACGACATCGCGGGCGGTCATCGTCCACCGGACCGGGCGCTCGTAGGCGCCGTGCGCGTCCTCGGTGCCGGTCACCTTCCAGGATCGCCTGCCCGAATCCACCCTGTCGCGCATCCGCCGGCGCATTTCCGAAGGCGGCGTCCCGGCCAGGAAATCCGCCAGCATCCGCTTGCCTTCGGCCAGCGTTTCCGGCGAATACAGGCTCGGGTGCTGCATGTGATAACACAGCACCGTCAAATGGTGCACGATGCCGTATTCGGGAAACTCGGCCTCCCAGAACAGCATCTGGTGAAAATCATCCTGGCACGTTCGTTCACCCTGCCAGACGGCGCCACATTCGGGACAGGCGCGTGACGAGTCCATACCGGTTTCCCTCCTCCAACAGGCCAGGGCGGGCGCACATCGACGATCGGATGGGTGAGCAAAGCGCGGCGCGCGCCATCTGCGCGAGGCTTCCAACGCACGCTTGACCCACCTATAGCCATGCGTTATACTTACCGCTCGTTAAAATCGCAAGTGCCTACACGGTCGCCAAAAGCCAGCGTATTGCACAAACCGCGCCTCCGCGCGCGTTTTTTGAAAGAGGGATAGAAATGCCAAAACGTACCTACCAGCCCAAGAAGCGCCGTCGTGTTCGCGTGCACGGTTTTCGCCAGCGGATGCAGACCAAAGATGGTCGCCGCGTGTTGAAGGCGCGCCGTGCCAAGGGCCGCAAGCTCTTGTCGGTCAAGATGAACAATCACGTCAAGAAGATCAACTGGAAAAGCTAGCCTGCCCCGGCGAGCCTGCGGCGATGCAGCGTCACCTGCGACTCCGCCGGAAGGATGATTACGCTCACCTGCGGCAGACGGGGCGTGCGTGGCGCCACCCGTTTCTCATTTTGAGCGTGGCGCCCAACGACCTGACTCACAACCGCTATGGGTTCGTCACCAGCCGGTACCTGGGCAACGCCGTCACCCGGAACCGGGTCCGGCGCCGGTTGCGGGCCGTGGTGCAAGAGATTCATCCCCACGTGCTGCCTGGGCACGACATCGCCCTCATCGCGCGCGGCCCGGTCGCCGGCCAGCCCTACCAGAACATCCGCGAGGCTGTGATCACGCTCATGCAGCGAGCCGGTCTTTGGGAGTTTTCTCCGGGAGACACATCACCATGAAAGTCATCGGGTTGGCTCTGATCCGGTTGTACCAGCTCACCTTCTCGCGTATTCTGCCTCCCAGTTGCCGCTACGACCCCAGTTGCTCGCACTATACCTACCAGGCCATCGAAAAACACGGCCTCATCCGCGGCGGGTGGTTGGGGATGCAGCGCATTGCGCGCTGCCATCCGCTGGGCCCTGGCGGGCACGATCCCGTCCCATAAACGCAGTCAGAGATAGCTAAGGAGCCAAGTTGATTACATCTCGTCTATTCACGGCACCGCGACGCGCGGTTATCGGCCTGATGCTGGCCGGGTCGCTGTTCCTGGCAGCCTGCGGCGGTGTCGCCGGTGATAGCTGGGCGGGCATCGCGCGCGACCCCGAAGGCGACGCCGTCTACGTGGCCTACAACGAGCGGGTTGTGGCTCTCAACCCGTCCAGCGGCGCTGTCCAGTGGGAATACAAGCACGACGGCGCCAAGTTCTTCGCCGTCCCGGCCATCGACGACGGATCGCTCTACATCGGCGATTACAGCGGGCGCCTGCATTCCATCAAGCTGCAGGACGGCTCGCGCAACTGGCTGTACGAGCCCGACACCGAAAACATCATCGGCCCGATCTCGCTGACCGCGGGCGACCGCGTGATCAGCGGCGTGGCGTTCAACGACGACAAAGTCTTCTTCGGCCTGGGCAGCCAGAACGTGGTAGCTGTCTCGCGCGCCACGGCGGAGGAGCTGTGGACCTTCGAAACCGGCCACGGCGTGTGGGCAGCCCCGCTCTACGTGCACGCGCGCGAAGGCGACGCCGGCAGCCGCGACACCCTGTATGCCGTGTCGCTGGATCACCACCTGTACGCGCTCGACCCCGAGACCGGCGACGAGCTGTGGAAACGGGACCTGGGTGGTGCAGCGCCCGGCAATATGGTTTATGATGAACAGTTGAACCGGATCTACATCGGCACGTTCATGTCCGAGCTGGTGGCCGTCGATCTCGACCAGCGCGCCATCATCGACCGCTACGAAACCGAAGGTTGGCTGTGGGGCAGCCCGGCCATCGAAGTGCAGGAAGACGGTACCGAGACCCTGTATTTTGGCGATCTCGACGGTTACCTGTATGCTGTAGAGGTCACGGAGAACGGGTTCAGCCAGCGCTGGAAGATGAAGATCGCCGAAGACGCGATCCGGGCCACGCCGCTCGTGACGAACGGGCTGGTGGTCGTTGGCTCGAAAGACAAGAATGTTTACGCCGTGTCGAAAGAAGACGGATCGTCCGAATGGAGCGACCAGACGGGCGGCGAAGCATTGACCGAACTGGTGCTGGTTCCCGGCTCGGACGGCGAGCAGGATGGCAGTATTGTCGTCCTGGGCACGTCTGAATCAGACGAACGAATCGTTGCCTACAACGTCGAAACGGGTGAAGTGGATTGGCGCTACGCCGATTGAGGCTATCCCAGCCCACCATCTAGCCGAGAAGTAAGAGGCGCTATATCATGTTCGATATCATCATCAATCCTTTCATCACCATTCTGCTGTTCCTGTACGAAATCCTGGGCGGGAACGTGGTGCTGGCGATCATCGTCTTCACGATCCTCGTGCGGCTGGCGACTTACCCGCTCACCATGAAACAGCAGCGTTCGACCAAGGCGATGCAGGAAATTCAGCCTGAGCTGAAGAAGATCCAGGAAAAATACAAGAACGACCGCGAGCGCGCAGCGGCGGCGCAGTGGGAACTCTACCGCGAGCACGGCGTCAACCCGCTGGCCGGGTGCCTGCCGCTGTTGATCCAGTTCCCGATCCTCATCGGCCTGTACCGCGCGATCGTCGCCACGCTGGCCGCCACCCCGCTCCAACTGCTCGACCTGTCGGGCCGCTTGTGGGTCAAGGACCTGTCCAGCGCGGTGCCGATGGACAGCCGCTTCTTGTGGCTCAACCTCGCCGTGCCCGATCCGCTGTATGTCCTGCCGATCCTGGTCGTGCTGACGACGTGGCTCCAGCAAAAACTGCTGATGCCCGCCTCGCCGGCCAGCTCTGGCGGAGACAAGGCCACCGATCAGGCCGCCGCGATGAGCCGCCAGATGATGATGATCATGCCGATCATGTTCGGTATTTTCGCGCTGTCGTTCGCCTCGGGGCTGTCCATTTATTTCATCGTGTCGAACATCATCGGCATCGGCCAATATGCGATGATGGGCAAGATCGACTTGAAGCAGGCGCTGGGCCTCAAGAAAGCGGAGGACGAAGCTGCCGCGCCGGCCTCCAAGCGGGCAGCCAAGGCCAAGGCCCGCGCCGAAGTCGGTGAGAGCGCCTCGGAACCCTCCAGCGCGCCGGTCGTCGCCTCGGAACCGGCTCGCCCCAAGCGGAGCAAGTCGTCCGAACCGGCGCCCGCCAAAGCCAAGCGTTCTGGCGTCTACGACAGCCGGGCCCAACGGGCCAAGGCTAAGCGATAAATTTCATTACGCCAAGAGGGGATCACTATGAGTGAAACACGGTCGGTCGAAACCAGCGCATCCGACATCGAAACCGCGATTGAACAGGGTCTGAAAGAACTCGGCGTCGCGCGCGAAAGCGTCATCGTCGAGATCCTGGAGGAGCCAAGCCGGGGCCTGCTGGGCATCGGCGCGCGTCCGGCCCGCATTCGCCTGACAACTGCCGCGCCCGCGCGCCCTGCCTCCGCGCCAGAATCCGCCCCCGCACCGGCTAAGCCGGCCCCGGCCAAACCCAAGCCCAAGCCCGCCCCCGCCCCGCCGCCCGCCGACAGCCAGCCCGCCGCCGCCGAAGACGAAGAGGACGTTGACCTCCCGGCGCCGGTGAGCGAGAGCGACATGGACGAGGACGCGCGGGTCGGTCTGGCAACGCTCGAGGAGCTGCTCGCCAAGATGCAGGTCGAGGCCGAGGTGGTCGTGTATCGCGCGCCGGAGGCGGCGGACAACGACTCGCCGTGGGTGCTCCAGATTCGCGGGCGCGATCTCGGCGTGCTGATCGGGCGGCGCGGTGAAACGCTGGCCTCGCTGCAATACATCACGCGCCTGATCGCCAGCCGCGAACTTCAGCGCCGCGCCAACATCGTGCTCGACGTCGAGGGGTACAAATCGCGCCGCGAACAGATGCTGCGCCGCCTGGCGAAGCGCATGGCCGACCAGGCCATCCAGTTGGGCCGGACGGTGACGCTGGAACCCATGCCGCCCTACGAGCGCCGCATCGTTCACCTGGCCCTGCGCGACCATCCTGAGGTCACTACCGAGAGCGTGGGCGAGGGTGAGCATCGCAAAGTCACCATCATCCCGCGCCGCCGCTAGGCCACATGGGCCCGCCTAACCCGTATGCCGCGCCGCTCTGGCCGCGGCATTTTCCATTCTCGTGAGGCCATGGCTGACCTGACCGACCAGATCCCTGACTATCTCTTGATCGGCCACATCACCCACGATGTGACCCCCGACGGGCCGCGCCTGGGCGGCACCGTCTCGTATGCGGCCCACACCGCCGTCGCGTTCGGGCTGCGCGTCGCCATCCTGACCAGCGCCGCCCCGGATGAGCCGCTGCTCGCCGACCTGCCGCCCCAGGCCCAGGTGCTCAGCATTCCAGCCGAGCACACGACGATGTTCGAGAACCTGTACGACGGCTGGAAACGCATCCAGTATATGTACCACCGCGCCATCACGCTCCATCCCGAACACCTGCCGCCCGCCTGGACGAAAGCCCGGCTGGTCCACCTGGGGCCGATTGCCTACGAGGTCGATCCGGCGATGATGGGCGCCTTCGGCCACAGCCCGATCTGCGTCACGCCCCAGGGCTGGATGCGCCATCGCGCGCCGGATGGCTTCATCACGTCGATCCCGTGGGAAGACGCGGACCGCGTGCTGCCCCGCGCGGCGCTGACCGTGCTCAGCAAGGAAGACATCGATCACGATCCCACCCTGGAGCAGGTCTTCGGGCAGTTGGCGCCGCTGATGGTCATGACGCGCGCCGAGCTCGGCGGGACGCTGTACCACCGGGGCATCGTGCGCGACTTCCCGGCCCAGCCCGCCGACCTGGTCGACCCGACCGGCGCGGGCGACATTTTCGCCACTACGCTCCACATCGCGCTCGACCGGTTGGGGGATCTCGACCGGGCGATCCTGGTCGCCACCCGCATCGCGGCCCTCTCGGTCACGCGTGCCGGGTTCGCCAGCGCGCCCACCCCCGAGGAAGTCGAGCAGGCGTGGGCGCTGTACGCCAGCTAAAGACCCGTTTGCCGTTTGCCTGATGGTGTCGTGCCGGTAGTGGGAGGGAGAACCTTCGCGATGATCGACCGGATTCTGCTCAACGCACGCATTCACACGCTCAATCCTGCCCAGCCCCAGGCCACCGCGCTGGCCCTGTGCCGCGACCGGATCGTGGCCGTGGGCGACAACGACACGATTCGCGGGCTGGTCGGGCCGTGCACCCACGCCGACGATCTCGGCGGGCGCCCGGTGATCCCCGGCCTGACCGACGCGCACATCCATTGGGAAGGCGTGGCGCGCAGCCTGAACACCATCGACGTGTTCGAGGTGCCCAGCAAGCAAGAAGCCCTGCGCCGGGTAGCGGCCCGCGCCCGCAAGGCCGGGCCGGGCGAATGGCTCGTCGGGCGGGGATGGTCCCAGGCGTACTGGCGCGATCACAGCGCCTTCCCCACCGCCGCCGACCTGGACAGCGTCGCGCCGGACAACCCGGTGTACCTGGGCGCCAAGAGCGGCCATGCCGCCTGGGTCAACAGCGCCGCGCTGCGGGCGGCGGGCATCACCGGCTCCACGCCCAACCCGCCGGGCGGCAGCATCCACCGCGACGCGGAGGGCCGCGCCACCGGCATCCTGCTCGAAGCCCCGGCGATGAATCTCGTCTACAACCTGATCCCGGAGCCGACGCCCGAGCAGGTCGCCAGTTGGATGGGCGCCGCCCAACAGCTCGCGTGGCAGGCCGGGCTGACCGCCATCCACGACTACGACGATCCGAGCTGCCTGGTGGCGCTGCAAATCCTGCGCGAGCGCGGCGAGCTGGGCCTGCGCGTGGTGAAGAACGTCAACGACCCGTACATCGAGCACGCGCACGCGCTCGGCCTGCGCTGGGGATTCGGCGATCACTGGCTGCGCATCGGCGGGCTGAAGATCTTCGCGGACGGCGCGCTGGGGCCGCGCACGGCGTTGATGATCGAGCCGTACGAAAACGAGCCGGACAACACCGGCATCGCCGTCACCGACAAGGAAGAGATGGCCGAGCTGGTCAGCCGCGCCAGCGCCGCCGGGCTGCCCTCGACGATTCACGCCATCGGCGACCGGGCCGTGCACGACGTGCTGGACGTCTACGAGCAGGTGCGCCGCGAAGAGGCCGCGCGCGGCGTCCCGCCGCAGGCGCTGCGCCACCGCATCGAGCACGTCCAGATCATCCACCCCGACGACGTCCACCGGCTGGCGGACCTGGGCGTCATCGCCTCGATGCAGCCGATCCACGCCACCTCGGACTACGAAATGGCCGAATGGTATTGGGGCGAGCGCGCCCAGTGGAGCTACAACTGGCAGGCCCAACTGGAGGCGGGCGCCGTGCTGGCCTTCGGATCGGACGCGCCGGTGGAGCCGTTCGAGCCGGTGAAGGGCCTCTACGCCGCCGTGACGCGCCGCCGCCCGGACGGATCGCCCGGCCCGGATGGCTGGTACCCGGAGGGCCGCCTGGACATGCAGACGGCGCTATGCGCCTTCACCCAGGGGCCGGCGTACGCCGCCGGGCTGGAGCACGACCTGGGGATGATCGCGCCCGGCTTCCTGGCCGACCTCGTCGTGCTCGACCGCGACCTGTTCGCCATCGAGCCGGACGAAATTCTCGCGACGCGCGTCCTGGGCACGATGGTCGGCGGCGAGTGGAAGCACCGCCTCTTCGATTAGCGCACAGCAGGAAATGGCGGGGCGCTCGCGGGGGCGCTCCGCCGTTCAATTCAGCCGGATGTCGATCCAGTTGGTCCGGCCCGCCTCGACGAACACCCAGTCGTCAAACCGCTTCACGCTGCCCGTTCGCACGATGACGTGATACTCGCCTTCGGGCAGGTCGCCGTAGGTGAAGTTTTCGTTGTAGTACGGATCGGGATTCACGTTGTCGTTGGCGTACGTGAAGGTGTAGCGGTCCGGCCCCGAATCCGAGAGGATGGTGACCGTCGCGTCGCGGACCGGCTGCCCATCGCGATCCACCAGCCGCCCGGCCAGCGTGCCGAAGGTCGGCCACGGAACGAGCCACAGGTCCGGGTTATATGTGCTGAGGTAATCGTAAGGATCGTCCAGCCGGACCTCGAGGTGCAGGTGCGAGCCGAGGGCCACGCCGGTCGCGCCGACCTCGCCGATCTTCTCGCCCTGGTCGACGAACTGCCCGGTTTCCACGTCCACCTGGGACATGTGCCCGTAGAGGGTGTACAGCATGGCGTCGTTCGGCGCGCGCATCTCGTGCTCGATCACGACCAGGTTGCCGTAAAAATCGTTGCGCGGGCCGAACTGCACTTCGGCATCGCTGCCCGCGTACAGCACCCACCCGCTCGCCACGGCCAGGATGTCCGTCCCCAGGTTGTTCTGGATGTCCACGCCGTGATGCACCTGGAGCCCGCCACCGCCCGTCGTGCCGTAGGGGTAGCTGCGCGAGAGGTAATCGTGCACGCGGTTGGTCGGGTCGCGCGGGAAGGGCCGCTGCAGCCAGTAGTGATCGGCGATCTCGCCCGTCGCCGGGTCGTACTTGGCGATGGCCGTCGGCAGCACCGCCTGCGACACCGCCTGCGTCGAGCGCGGCGTGTTGGTCGGGAACGGCGTCGGCGTGGCCGGGGAATCGGTGGGCGTTGGCGTCTCGCTGGGGAACGGCGTCAGCGACGGGGTGAGCGTGACGGTCGCCGTGGGAATGGGCGTCGCCGTGGGGACGTCCGTCGCGACCTCCTGCATGGCGATCAGCGTGGACAGCTCATCGACGGTCGGGCTGGGTGGCAGAGGCGTCGCCCGGGGCGACGCCTCGCTGCACGCGGCCAGGATGAAAACGACTCCTACCAATAACAGGCTTACCCAACGAATCCGGTTCAATCCGCCATCCTCGAAGACTCAACTCGTGTGTTCGGCTACGATGTGATGCCCGCGCGGTCTTCCGCGGCGGCGATCACGGCGTCGCGCACCTGCCGCGCCTGCTCGACCAGCGCCTCGGCATCGTGCCGGTAGCGGGCGGCGAGGTCCGGATCGGACAGGCTGACCGCGTTCACGCGGACGTTGAGCGCCGCTCCTTCGACGGCGGCCAGGCCCATCAGCGCGCCGACCGCCCCATCGCTGGCTGCGTTCACGTTACCCTGCCGCGCGACCTGCTCGGCCAGCCGCATGGCTTCCAGCGCCAGCCGCGCCACGTTCAGCGGCACGTCCGCGGCGTGGATCAGGCTGTTCTGGATCGCGTCGTCGCGCTCGGAGCTGTCCTTGGGCAGCCGGTACGCTTCCATGACCTCCTCGAACGCCTGGACATCCTCCTCGATGGCCTCCAACAGCCGGCGCCGCAGGTCCGCCGCCGCCGCCACGACTGCGCCCATCGTCTCCTCGACGTCGGCGTATTTCTTCTTCCCGACGGTCAGCCGGGCGACCATCTCGGCCAGCGCGGCGCTCAGGCCACCGGCCAGCGCGGCCACCGCGCCGCCGCCTGGCGTGGGCGAGCCATCGGCCACCGCCGCCGCAAACTGGGCCGGCGTCGGCAGCGGGTGATCGACCGTCGGGACCTGCCGGGTGGCCTCTTCCGGCACGGGCGGCTCCTCTTCGGCCAGCGCCGAGCGCTCGGCCTCGGCCCGTTGAATCCGGTATTCGAGGATCTGGTCCGGCTGGAATTTGTCGAGCTGCAAATACCACCGCGCCGCCTCGACGAAGAAATCCTGCGGCGCCAGCCCGATCAGCTCGCTGTGTGTGACGCCGATGCCGTAACGGTCGGCCTCGCGCCGGATCATCTCGACCACGCGATGCACCGGCGTCTTCTGGTAATTCGTCAGGTTCATCGACACCTGGGCCTGTCCCTCCACCATGAACCCGGCCCCCTTGACGTAGCGCAGGCCGCCGCTCGAATGGCGCACCGCGCGCGCGATCTTCTGCGCGAGGGACTGGTTGTTCGTGCTCAGGTACACGTTGAACGCCACCAACGGCGGGCGCGCGCCGATCACGGTCGCGCCGGCGGTGCCGATCTCCGCCGGGCCAAAGTCGGGCATGCGGGCGGGATCGGTCGCGATCACCTCGGCGAGCTGCTCGTACTGGAATTTCGAGCTGCGCAGGTCCGCCAGGTTTTCACGGTCCGGGCTGGCCGCCGCCGCTTCGTACAGGTAGACCGGGATCCCCAGCTCGTGGCCCACGCGCTGGCCCAGCCGCCGGGCCAGGTCCACACACTCATCCATCGTGACGTCGCGGATCGGGACGAACGGCACCACGTCCGACGCGCCGAGGCGCGGGTGCTCGCCGCTGTGCTGCGTCATGTCGATGTGCTCGGCGGCGGTCTTGATCGCCGCAAAGGCGGCCTGCTCGACGGCCTCAGGCGTGCCGGCGAACGTGACGACCGTCCGGTTGTGATCGGGATCGCTGCTCGTGTCCAGAATGTACACCGCCGCCGCCTGCTGCATGGCGTTCACGATGGCGTCGATGACTTCAGGCCGGCGGCCTTCACTAAAGTTGGGAATGCATTCCACCAAAGGTCGTTTCATGGCTACAGAGGCATAACGCCGGCGCTATGCCGCCCTCCTTTCCATGTGTGCCATAAGTTCATTTTGGGACCGGGCAAGGACGTAGTATTGCTACCGCACCGCCGGGGGTTTGTCAAATTGGCGGCGCCGCAAAAACCGCCGGTCGGTTGCGCAACCCCGGCGGGCTGCATATAATTTCGTTACGATTGTGGCGGAGTACGGTGGGGTCAATTCAAGCGTGTCTGTCGTCGATGACGTAAAAGCCCGCCTCGATATCGTCGATGTCGTATCCGGATATGTCAATCTGCAAAAGGCAGGGCGCAACTACAAGGCGTTGTGCCCTTTTCATCACGAAAAGACGCCCTCTTTTGTAGTGTTCCCGGATACGCAAACCTGGCGCTGCTTTGGGGCGTGCGGCGAAGGCGGTGACGTCTTCAGCTTCGTGATGAAATCCGAAGGCTGGGATTTCGCCGAGACGCTGCGCGAGCTTGCCAAACGCGCCGGGGTTCAGCTCGCGCCGCCCGATCCCGCCCAGGAGGAGCGGCAGGTCGAATCCGACCGCCTGCTCGGCCTGCTGGACGAAACGGCGCGCTTTTTCCACGACCAGCTTCGCAGCGCGCCCGCCGCGCAGGCGGCCCGCGCCTACGTCGAGCGCCGCCACCTGGGCGGCGAAACCGTCACCACATTCGCGCTCGGCTACGCGCCGAACGACTGGCGGCAGGCGCTCCACCACCTGCAAATGCTCGGCTATTCCCAGGACGAGATCGTCGAGGCGGGCGTCGCCATCCGCAACGAGAAGGGCAACGTCTACGACCGGTTTCGCAACCGGCTGGTGATCCCGATCCGCGACGGGCGCGGGCGCACGGTCGGCTTCGGGGCACGCGCGCTGAACCCGGACGACGTACCCAAGTACCTGAACTCGCCCCAAAGTCCGCTGTTCGACAAAAGCCGCCTGCTATTCGGGCTGGATGCGGCCCGGCGCGCCATCCGCGAGACGGAGACGGCGGTCATCGTCGAGGGGTACATGGACGTCATGCAGGCCCACCAGGCCGGCTTTCAAAACGTGGTCGCCCAGATGGGCACCGCCCTCACCGAAGACCAGCTTCGCCTGTTGGGCCGCTACGCCAACCGCCTGATCCTGGCGCTGGATCCCGACGCCGCCGGGATGAACGCGACCATGCGCGGCCTGAACGTCGCCCGCCAGACTCTCGACGGCGAAGGCTCGGTCTCTTTTGATCCGCGCGGCATGATGCGTTACACTGGCTTACTGGATATCGACATTCGCGTGATCAGCCTGCCGGAGGGGCAGGACCCCGACGACCTGATCCGCGAGACACCCGATGCCTGGACCAGCCTGATCGACCGCGCCATGCCGGTCGCGGATTACGTGATTGCCCAGGGCACCGCGCACCTTTCCAACGAATCGTCGTATCACGAGCGCGAGCGGGCCGCGCGCGAGCTGCTGCCGATTCTGACCGCTACGGAGAACGATCTGCAGCGCAACGTCAACATCCAGACGCTGGCCCGCCGGGTCCGGATCGACGCGCCGATGCTGATCCAGTGGTCGCAGTACCGGCAGGCCGCCCAGACGCGCGCGCTACCATCGATCCGCCAGCAGCAGCGGCTGGCCGAGCGGGCGACCAGGCCGGACGCGCTCGGTGGGCCGCCGGGCCATTCCGCCATCCGCGAGGGGTTCTGCCTGCGCCTGCTGATGGAGGAGCCGGAGCGGTTGTACGCGGCCAATCGCAAGCTGCGCGAATTGCAGGGGGGCGATCCCAGCCTGGAAACCGTCTTGACTGCGATGAACGTCAACGACTTCAGCCGGCCCGACTACCAGGCGATCTTTGCCGCGCTGGCGCGCTCGTTGCAGCAGGACGACGCCGACGTGTTCGGCTATCTCTCCCGCCAGCTTTCGCCCGATCTGGTCGTGGTTGTCGAAGAGTTGCGGAGACCAACGCTCGAATCGTTTCAGCGGCGACTTTCAGGGCCGCTCATGACCGAACTGAAGTCGATTCAGCGCGAGCAGGCGCGGATCAACACGCTGCCCGAGCCTGACACGAGCCTGTTTGTCGAGGAAGCGCTCGTCCTGCGGCACAGCCGCTTGGAGCGCGAACTGCAAGAGCTGTACTTCTTGCAGGAGGACGCCCAGGAAAGCGCCCAGGGGGACGACTTGACAGACCGGCTGTATCAGGCCAAAGTTAAGGCTTACACACGGGCTCGCCAGTTGCTCGCCAAGGCTCTCCACCAGATTAGAGATCTTTCCCGAGAAATGTAGCGTCGTTCAATCAGCGCGTATGACGAGACGCGGGGATACCATGGCACCGCATCTAGAAGACAAAAATGCCACCAGTTCGGCGACGGCGATCGAAAAGCTGATCGCCAAAGCCCGCCGGGAAAAGCATATCGACGAGAGCGAGATCCTCCAGCTTTTCGACGATCCGGAAAGCGACGAGGCGCAGGCCATTTTCGATCAACTCGAAGAGATGGGAGTTGAAATCATCGCGGACAACCACGGCTCTGGTTTCTCATTGGACGTCAACGAACCCGACGATCACGATCTCGACCTGAACGGCGTGGAAGGCGACGACAGCGAGATCGACGTCTCGCGCATCGAAGCGGCCAGCCTGGCGGACGACCCGGTACGGATGTACCTCAAGGAGATCGGGCAGGTCCAGCTTTTGGATCCCGATCGCGAAACGTGGCTCTCGTCGCAGATCGCGGCGTGCAACCTGCTCGACACGATTACCCGGCGGCTGGTCACCCTGGCGAGCGAACAGGACCAGCCCAGCCCTCAGCCCTGCGACGTCCTGGCCGAGATCTACGAGCATTTCGTCGTGCACTGGCAGCGCACGCGCGCCCAGGCCGCCCAGGCTAACGTCGAGCCGCCGCTGGCCGACCTGCTGGTCGGCGAAGTCCAGAACCTGCGCCGGACCTGGAACAGCCAGGAGCCCTCGTACGTCCGGTTGTTCCTGGAACAGGGCGACTGGGGCCGGGATGACGCCTGGAACAAAGTCGCCTCCAGCCTGTTCGAGGCGTTTCAGGCGTTCTACCTGATCCCCGGCCCGCTCCAGCAGCAGCTTCTGGAAGCCTGCGACGAGAACGGCGAGTGGCCGTCTGCGGCGACCTTCCGCGATTGGCTGGACAGCAACCGCGAGATGCTCAACGTGCTCATTCAGGACGAGTTCGACCGCGCCAACGAGCGCGGGCCGCAGGCTGCCGAAGCCCTCACCCGCGCCAACCTGCGGCTGGTGGTGAGCGTCGCCAAGCGCTACATGGGGCGCGGCATCAACTTCCTGGACCTGATCCAGGAGGGCAACATCGGCCTGCTGCGCGCCGTCGAAAAATTCGACCACACCAAGGGCTTCAAGTTCAGCACCTACGCGACGTGGTGGATCCGGCAGGCAATCAGCCGCGCCATCGCCGACCAGGCCCGGACGATCCGCATCCCGGTGCACATGGTCGAGACCATCAACCGGCTGATGCGCGTCCAGCGCGACCTGATCCAGGACCTCGGCTCCGAGCCGACCGCCGAGCAAATCGCGCTGGAGATGGAGTTCCTCACGCCGGAAGAAACCGAGGAGATCCGCCGGGCGTGGGACTTCGACCAGAAGCTGGACCCGGGGCTGGCGCGCAAGCTGCGCCGCGCGGCCAACAAGGTCCGGCGCATCCTGCGCATCTCGCAAGAGCCGATGTCGCTCGAAATGCCGGTCGGGCAGGAAGACTCCAGCCTGCTGGGCGATTTCATCGAGGACGACAAGATCCCCGGCCCGGTGGACGCCGCCGCCCGTCAGTTGCTCAAAGAGCAGATTCGCGGGGCGCTGTCGGTGCTCAACATGCGCGAGCGCGAAGTGCTCGAGATGCGCTTCGGCCTCAGCGACGGCCAGGAACACACCCTGGAAGAGGTCGGTCGCCATTTCGGCGTCACGCGCGAGCGCATCCGGCAGATCGAGGCCAAGGCGCTGCGCAAGCTGCGCCACCCCAACCGCAGCCACCCGCTGCGCGATTACCTGGAACTCTAACCGGCGCCACGAAGGATCATCGCCGTGACAACCCGCCCGACTTACTGCCCCGCCTGTGGGGAGAGGCTCGTCCACCGCGAGGTTGGTGGACGAGCGCGTTTATCGTGCCCGGCGTGCGGCTACGTCCACTATCACAACCCCGTGCCCGGCGTCGGCGTGATCATCGAGATGGATGATGGCGTGGTGCTCGTCAAGCGCGGGGGGAAGGTCAAGCAGGGCCATTGGGCGCTGCCGTCCGGGTACATCGAGGCCGACGAGAGCGTCGAAGAGGCGGCCATCCGCGAGAGCCGCGAGGAAACCGGCCTGGACGTCGAGCTGATCGACCTACTGGGGATCTATTCCTTTCCCGAAGGGCCGCCGTCGAGCGGCATCATCGTGTTCTACCGGGCGCGCCCGGTCGGCGGCGGGCTGCGCGCCGGGGACGACGCGCAGGAGGTGCGCGTTTTCCAGCCCGAAGACGCCCCGCCGATGCCCTTCCGCACCCACCGCGAAGCCTTCCAGCGCTGGCAGGCGCTGACCCGCTCCGCCGCGGCCACCCCGCCCCAGGAGCCGGGATTCCGCATCCGGCAGGCGGAGGTGTCCGACAGCCAGGCCGTGCTGGACCTGATGCGCCTGATCGACGCGAACCTCGCCCTCTCGCCGGGGGACTGGCAGGCGGTCGTACAGCGCTTCGCCGAGCGGCAGACGATCAGCGTCTTCGTGGCCGAGACTAACGCCTCGCCCGCGCAGGTGATCGGCTTCGTGGCGATGTCGCTCGTCCAGGCGCTGACCGGTGGGCGCGGCTGGATCGAAGACATGGCCGTCGCCCTCGACTACCGGGGCGAAGGCGTGGGCGCGGCGCTGTTGGAGGAGGCGCTCCGCCACGCCAACCGGCTCAACCTGACGCACCTCTATGTGAACATCGAGCGCGGCAGCCCGGCAGCGCGCGCGTTCTACCAGGCATCGGGTTTTCAGGAGAGTTCGATCTCGTATCTGCGCATTCGCTGACCGGGCGGCACGTGTCGCGGCGTATAACCGGTAAACGGGCACGGGAATGGAGAGATAACGTGATGCGCTTTCGACGCCCCTTCGCGCTGGTCCTCGCCGCGCTGGTGATCACCCTCGCCGCCTGTCAGAAGGCCGAAGACGCGCCGACTCCCACGCCGGACCAGGCCAGTTTCGAGGCCGCGAGCACGCTCTTCGCCCGCCCCCCGCGCGAGGTACCGCCCACACCGACCGTCACGCCCGTCAGCGCCGTCGAGCTGGAGCTCAACCGGTCGATCGCGCGCATGGAGCAGGCCGTCCTGGCGCAGGACAAGGACGGATACATGGCCTACGTCTCGGAGCGCGATCCCCTGTTCTGGGCCGAGCATTCGCGCTGGGCGCAGGACTGGGTCGATTTCCCCCTCGAACGCTTCGACATCGAGCTGTACAGCATCCGATCCGAAACGCCGGATACGGCCACGGCGCGTATGACGATCCTCTGGACGCAGCAGGGCCGCGTGTATGCCGGGTCGGCGGGCGGCGCGACGATCTCGGCCATTTTCTACTTCGAGGACGACCGCTGGCGGTTTGGCGGCGAGGACTGGCGCACGCTCGAAACGGACGGCATCCGGCTAACCTATTTCTCCGATCCCATCGTCGATCACAGCGAGCAGGCCAACGCCGTGGCCGAGTTCCTGCCCGGCATCTACCGGACGATCACCGGCGCGCTCGATTTCACGCCGGACGCCGTCGCGCCGATCCGGATCTACGACAACACCGCCACGATCCAGACGATGACCCGCCTCTCGATGCCGCGTATCACGACCTGGAACGAGCCGGGCGAGGGCATCAAGATCGCGCTCGGCCCCAACGAGCTGCCCCCCACCGAGCCGCAGATCAGCCGCGCGTTCACGCGGTTCGTCCTGTACGAGATGGCGGGCGGGACGCACGGCGGCTTCCCATGGTGGCTGGAAGAGGGGATCGCCGAGTTTGGCGGCAACCTGCTGAACACGCTCAGCCACCGCAACCGGGTCGTGCAGCGAGTCGCGGCGCGGTCCCTGGCCCCCGAGGGCGCCGACGAGCGCCTGATCGCCTGGGACAGCATCGAATCCCGGCCCGACTGGCCGCCCGACGAGCTGCAGGTGACCGCCGACCAGGGCTTTTCGTTCGTTCAGTTCGTGACCGAGACGTTCGGCGAGGAAGCGCGCAACGCGTGGATCGGCGCCATCGCGGCCAACGATCCGCTCGACGACGCGTGTCAGACGCACCTGGGCGCCGGCTTCGCCGAACTGGACGAGCAGTGGCGCGCGTGGCTGGCCGAACAGCTATGAGGCAGCAGCGTATCTTAACGTTTGTGGCAGGAAGTGCTTGACTCCGCTTTGATGCCATGCTATACTGCCGTCATCCTAAGAAAGGAGTAGGGCGCAAGAATGGTCAATAACCTGTTTTTCACCCGTATGCGTGGGCAAGCATCCAATGCATTTGGCATTGATCCTTGCCGTATTGCGCCTGCTCGCCATTAGACAGCTTCCTGTGTAGAACAATGGCCGCGGGCGCGATGCCCGCGGTTTTATTTTGCAGCGGTCCTCCGTACCCGGAGTCCGCCGACCAGCAAAAGCCGTGGGCAACCGACCCGCGGCTTTTTTTGTCGCGGCGAACAGGCACCAACCGGGTAACACGACGTTTCAGGCAGGCAGCACAACCAAGGAGTTCACAACCCATGAGCACACCACGCTTTGCAGACCAGGACGCACTCGTCGTCCAGGATGTCGTCAAGCGTTTCAACGTGGCTTCACAACCCTGGTGGCGGCAGTGGTTCGGCCATACCACCAACGGCCAGGAGCCTGCCAACGGAGAGCCGAAACCGCTCAAGGCGCGCCGGGGCAAAGAACTGATCACCGCGGTGGACCACGTCTCGTTCACCGTCCGGCGCCGCGAGATCTTCGGCGTCCTCGGGCCGAATGGCTCGGGCAAATCCACCCTGATCCGGCTGCTGTCGACGCTGCTGCTGCCGGATGAAGGCACGGTACACGTCTTTGGCCTGGACGTGGCAAAACACGAGATGCAGGTCAAGCGGCTGATCAACCGCGTATCGGTCGAGGCGGCCTTCTTCAAGAAGCTGAGCCCGAAGGAGAACCTGCTCTATGGGGCGCGGCTGTACGGCGTCTCCGGGGCGGAAGCCGACCGCAAGGCGCGCGAGATTCTCAAGCGGCTGGGGCTGCGCGAGAGCAGCTACACCAGCCCGATGGAAGACATGAGCCGCGGCATGCAGCAGAAGGTCGCCATCGCGCGCGCGTTTCTCACCCAGCCGATCCTGCTGCTGCTGGACGAGCCGACGACCGGCCTCGACCCGCGCTCGAAGCTCGAAGTGCAGTCGTTCGTCAACGAGCTGCGTGACGTCCACGACGCCACCATCCTGATCACGACGCACGACATGAACGAAGCCGACGCCTTGTGCGACCGCATCGCCATCCTCGACGATGGCAAGATCGTGGCGATGGACACGCCCGACGGGCTCAAGCAGTTGATCAACCGGAACGGGCACGCGCCCACGCTCGAGGACGTTTTCATGGAGCTGACCGGCAAGGAACTGGTCGAGAAAGACGACCTGGAAGACTTCGAGCCGGAAAAGGTCCTCACCTAAAGGAGATACACAGCGATGATCCAGGGATTACGCTTGGAGATGCGCCAGTCGTATGCCTTCGTAGCGCGGAACTTCAACCTCGTGAAACGCTACTGGGGCTGGGAAGTTGTCTGGCTGGCCTACTCGATTGCCAACTCGTTATCCGTGACATTCATCGGGGCCGGTGCGGGCGAGATCACCGGCGAAACCCAGATCAACACCAACTTCCTGATCACCTACCTGCTGATCGGGACCCTGGTGTGGCGGTTCCTCGCCAGCATCTTCAACAACATCAGCGAGATGATCGCCTGGGAACGGTGGGAAGGCACCATCGAATACACCTTCATGGCGCCGGTGCACCGCTTCAACCAGATGATCGGACAGACGATCTTCGCCATCCTCTACAGCCTGATCTTCACCGTGATCATCGGCGTGGTCGTGGCGGCGTTCTTCGATCTCGACTTCGGCAACGCGGACTTCACCAGCGCGACGATCATCCTGCTGGTGGGCAGCCTGTCGTTCGTGGGCATCGGCGTGGTGGCCTCCATCCTGCCCCTGCTCTACCCCGAGCGCGGCGCGCAGATGACCAACATCGTGCAGGCGTTCTTCCTGCTGGTGTCCGGCATCTACTACCCGATCAGCGTGCTGCCCGAATGGCTGCAAGTGCTGGCGCGCATCTCCCCGGCCACCTACGTGCTCGAAGGGATGCGGTCGGCGCTGCTGCCGGGCACCGTCGAGGCGAGTCCGATGAGTTTCGTCCCGCCCCTCCTGTTGATGGGCGTCGTCATGCTCCCGCTGGGCATCTACCTGTTCCAGCGCGCGGAGCGGTATACCAAACGCACGGGCAAGCTCAAGCGCAACGGATAAAGCCGCGCGCCTGCCCGTGTAGAAAGGACGTCTAACCGTGCGCTCTCACACGATAGACAACAACGCCTGGTATCGCCAGATCGCGGCGGGATGGGCTCGCCGCATGATCACCGGAGATTCGCCGGGCGCATGGGCACACAATACCGAAACTGACGTGCTGTTCGCCATCACGCAGCTCGACCTCAGCCCCGGCGACCGGGTGCTGGACCTGGGATGCGGTTGGGGGCGCCACAGCCTGGCCCTGGCCGGCTATGGCCTGAACGTGACCGGGCTGGACCTCTCGCGCGACCTGCTGACGCTGGCAACCTACAACGCCCGGCGGCACGGCGCCGCGATCGACTGGGTGGAGGCCGATGTCGCGCGCATGCCGCTCAAAGGCACCTTCGACGCCATCGCGCAGTTCCACGGCAACTTCCTGACGTGGTTCACCACGCCGCAGCAGGCGCTCGAAGCCCTGTGGAACGTGGCGAATCTGCTCCGGCCCGGTGGCCGCCTGTTGTTCGGCGCGGACGACTGGCAGCCCGATCTGCCGTTCCGCGCGCAGGACTGGGACGAGTGGCGCGGCGGCGCGGCCATCTACCGGCACACGTATGACGGCGACCGCCGCATCGCTGAAAACCAGGCCGTGATCTTCGGGCCGGGCCACGAGCGCCAGGAATACTACCGCCGGACGTGGTGGCCCGCGCCGTCGGAGATGGAGATGCTGTGCGCCCAGGTCGGGCTGGCTGTGCGCGAGCAGTTCAACACCTTCGCCCACGCGCCGTATACCCCGGACCAGCCGGGCCTGGTGTACGTCTGCGAACGCGAGGGGGATTGATGATGGGGTGACGATCGGAACAGGGACGCTAACTCGCTTCTTCGAGGGAGTCGGTGTAGGGAACGGTCAGATCCTGCACCGACTTCCGTCCCATCCAGTCGTCGATGGAGACGCAGATCTCGCCCGCCAGCAGGATGATGATCGCGGTCAGATAGGCCCACAGCATGAGCACGATCATCGTCGCGACCGAGCCGTAGACCAGGCTGTACGAGGCCAGGTTGTCGAGATACCACGCAAACAGCCGCTTGGCGAGCTCCCACAGGGCGCCGCCGAAAAACGCCGCCACCCAGATTGCATCCCACCGCACCCGGCGGCGCGGGATGAAGCGGTACAGGAACGCGAAGATCGCCACGCTGAGGCTCAGCGGCACGATCAGCGCTCCCATCTGGAACCACGACGTTGATTCGTAGAACACGAACAGGTCGATCAGGCTGAAGACGACCGACGTCGCCAGCGACGCGGTGAGCAGCACGGCCAGCGCGACCATGATCCCCAGGCCGACCAGCCGCTTGTGCCACGTGTTGCGATCCTTCTCGTCGCGGAAGGTGCGGCTGAGCGCCGACGACAGATTCGAGAACAGCCCCAATGACGACCACAACAGCGTGATGCCCGCCACCGTCCCGAACGATCCGCGCTGCTTGAGCGCCTGCTCGATGTTATCCTGCAGAAAGCCCGACGTTGATTCGGGCAGGAACAGGCGCAGCACCCCGTCGATCTGGTCTTTGGCGGCTGCCGGCCCCAGGATGGTGCCAATGACGACGATCAACAGCAGGAGCAGCGGGAACAGCGAAAAAATGGCGTAGTACGACAGGGCCGCTGCTTCGCGCATCCCGTGCTTCGAAAACCGGTCGATGGCCTTCACCAGATGGTACAATAAGCCATCGGTCATGGCGTTGCCCAGAATCCACCACCGCTCGTAAAAGCGCAGCGTGTGACGGTCCTGGTGACGTTCCTGCGGCTGTTCGACAGTTGTCACGGCAAAAAGCGTCCACTTCTCCAGCGTTGTGGTATGATTGTGTGCCAATCGATACACTGAGAATTTAACACAAAACCCCAAATGATTAAAGCGTTCATCTTCGACTTCGATGAGGTGCTGGTCCGCACCGAAGACGCCAGCCCGCACCACGCATGGGACCAACGGCTGGGGCTGGCCCCCGGCAGCGTCGAGCGCGCGATCCGCCACAGCGACCTGTGGATTCAGGCGCAACTCGGGCGCGTCACGCCCAAGGCGTTTTGGACCGGCGTGGCCGAAATGCTGTACATGCGGCGCGAAGATGTCGCCGAGCTGCGCCGCGATTTCTACGGCGGCGACCGGCTCAACTACCGGCTGGTCGAGCTGCTGCGCGACCTGCGCGAGCGCGGCTGCACGCTGGCCCTGCTCGCCAACGACTCGATCGAGCTGGAAACCCGGCTGGCCGAGTTGGGACTCGACGCGCTGTTCGACCACGTCCTGATCTCGGCTCAAATCGGCGTGATGAAGCCGGACGTCACGGCTTTTCGCGTCGCCCTGCAAACCGTCGGGGCGGCGCCCTGCGAAGCTCTGCTGATCGACGACTCGCTGACCCACGTGCGCGCGGCCCAATCCCTGGGCATGCCGGCCATCCTGGTCCGGCACGGCACGGACGTGCGCGCCGAGCTTCAGCCCTACCTCGACAATCCCGCCCCCTAGTCGGGCGCAGATTTGCACAGACCGGCCCCGACCGGCATACTCTCCGGGCGCGGACCGGTCAGGAGGTTGGTATGCCGCAGCTTGAGGTAAACGGCGCGACGATCGATTACGGCGACACGGGCGGCGACGACAGGCCCGTGATCGTCCTGATTCACGGCTGGCTGGGGACCTGGGACCACGAATTCGGCCCGGAGATCGCGTGGCTGCGCCCGCATTTCCGCGTGCTGGCGCCCACCCGGCGCGGGTATGGCCGGTCCGGCCCCAAGCCGCGCACGTACACCCGCGACTTCTACCGGCGCGACGCGGAAGACATCGCCGCGTGGCTCGATGCGCTGGGCGTGCGGCAGGCTCACGTCGCCGGGTACAGCGACGGCGGCGAAGTCGCCGTCCTGCTGCCGATCATCCGCCCGGACCTGGTTGCGTCGGTGGCGGCGTGGGGCGCGGTGGGCTTCTTCCCCCCGGAACTGCGCCCGCGCGTCATGCGCAACTATCCCCCGACCTGGGTCGATGATGCGACGCGCGCGCTGCACGGCGCGGAACACATCGACAGCATGGTACTCGGTTGGGTCAACGCCATGAAGCAGATCATCGACAGCGGCGGGGACGTCAGCCTCGCCGAAGCGCACCGGATCGCGTGCCCGTTCCTGCTGATGCTGGGCCGCGAGGACGAGCTCAACCCGGAGTACCTGGGGTGCAGGTTAGTCGAGCGCGTGCCCGGCGGGCGGCTGGTGATGTTCGACGGCGGGCATTCCGTCCACCGCGTGCAAACCGATGCCTTCCGCCGCGCCCTGTGGGATCACCTCCAGGCCGCGCTGTGAGCGCGCCCGGCGATTTGCGATGACCGGCCACGCCCCGCCCCCGCGCCGTATCGCCGACACCTTCGCGGCGGAGTCCCTGGGCGCGCCGTGGCATCCCTGGCAGGTCGGGACGGGCGCGCTCGATCTCGGTGCGGACACCCTGCGCTGCCGCCTGGATGCGGCCTCCGAGCGCCAGTACAGCGACGCACAGATCACCGACTACGCGCCCCGCGAGCGCCGCTTTGCGTGGCGCGCGCCCGTCCGGCTGACGGTCACCGCGTGGGCGTCGCACCGCGTCCGCGACCTGAGAGGCACCGCCGGGTTCGGCTTCTGGAACGAGCCGTTCGTGCCGGTCGGGATGCGCCTGCCGCGCCTGCCGCGCGCCGCGTGGTTCTTCTTCGGAGCGCCGCCGCACGACATGGCGCTTGCGCAGGGTGTGCCCGGCTGGGGCTGGAAGGCCGCCACGCTCGACGCGGCGCGCTGGAGCTTCCTGGCGCTCGCGCCGCTGGCGCCGGTCGGCTTCGCGCTGATGCGCGTCCCGGCTCTGTACCGCCGCCTGTGGCCGGTCGGGCAGCGGGCGATCGGCGTCTCGGAAACCATCCTGCCGGCGGACCTCGCCGACCGGCACACCTACACCCTGGAATGGCTGCCGGACAGCGTCCGGTTCGCGGTGGACGGCCAGCCGGTCCACACCGCGCCCACCTCGCCCGGCGGGCCGATGGGCTTCATCGCCTGGATGGATAACCAGTACGCCGTCGTCACGCCGCAAGGGCGCTTCCGGTTCGGGCTGGTCGCCACGGATGCGCCGCAGTGGCTGGCCCTCAACCAGATCACCATCGAATCGCTGTAGACCCATCCGACATGTGAGAGGATATCGCCATGCACCACTCTGATCGCTTCCGCGGGAAAATCGCCCTGGTGACCGGCAGCGGGCGCGGCATCGGGAAATCGATCGCGCTGCGGCTGGCCGCCGAAGGGGCCGACGTCGCCGTCAATTACTTCCGCAACCGCCAGCCCGCCGAAGACACCGCCGCCGCGATCCGCGACCTGGGGCGGCGGGCGGTCGTCGTTCGCGCCGACGTGGGCAAGCCCGATGATCTGGAGATGCTGGTCGCGTCGACCGTCGAGGCGCTGGGCGGGCTGGATATCCTGGTTCACAACGCGGCTTCGGGCTACAACCGGCCCGTGATGGAGCAGCGCGTCAAAGGCTGGGACTGGACGCTGAACATCAACGCGCGCGCCGCGCTGTTCCTGGCCCAACACGCCGCCCCACACCTGGCGGCGCGCGGCGGGGGCGCCATCGTCAACATCTCCAGCATCGGCTCGCAGCGCGTGCTGCCGGAGTACGTCGTCGTCGGCGCGTCGAAAGCCGCCCTCGAAGCGGTGACGCGCTACCTGGCCGTGGAACTCGCCCCGCAGAATATCGCCGTCAACGCGGTGTCGGCGGGCATGGTCCGCACCGATGCCCTCCAGCACTTCCCCGGCATGCGCGAGCAGTTCGAGGAGCGGTTCGCCTACGCGCTGGAACGCACGCCCGCCGGGCGCATCATCGCGCCCAAAGACGTCGCGGCGGCGGTCGCCTTCCTGTGCTCGCCGGATGCCGCCATGATCCGCGGTCAGACGATTCTCATCGATGGGGGCGCTTCGTTGGGGTTCTAATTCGCGGCGAGCGGCAGCCGGAAGGTGACCTCGGTGCCCTCGCCGGGCACGCTGAACAAGATCACGTCGCCGCCGTGCGCCGTGACGATGCCTTTCGCGATCGGCAGGCCCATCCCGATGCCCTGCTGCTCGGTGCGCTCGCGGCCCGACTGGAACAGCACATCCCAGATGCGGTGCTGGTCCTCGGGCCGCACGCCAAGCCCCCGGTCGATCACCGCCAGCACGCCCTGGTCGTCCTCGCGCGTGGCGACCAGCCTCACCTTCCCCGACTTGGGCGAGTACTGGATCGCGTTGCGAATCACCTCGCTGATGGCCGTGATCAGCAGCCCGCGCACGCCCCACACCACCACCGGCTCGGCCTCCGACAGCGACTTCGCAATCTCAGGTGTGTGCTCGCGGCACAGGTCGTGCAGCAGGTCGAGTGCATCGTGGACCAGCTCGTGCAGGGGCACCGGCTCGGACGCGCTGCCCACCTGGTTCGCCACCATGCCGCTGACGATCTCCGAATAGAGCACCATCTGCTCGGCCAGGCGGTTGAGGCGCTGCGTGCCGCTCTGGATCAGATCGAGGCTAACGCGAATGTCCTCGGTGCGGCTGGACGCCGGCTGCGACTCCAGCTCCTCGGCCAGCAGCGCGAACCCGCCGGTGACGTAGGTCAGGGGCGTGCGCAGCTCGTGCGATAGCAGTTGGACGAGCAAGCGCCGCGCGTCGTTGAGGTTCTCGGCGGCGTGGGCGCCGATCTCGGCAGCGCGTTGGAGCTTGTTCTGGATCGCGATCAGGAATTCTTCGGGATCGAACGGCTTGACCAGGTAGTCGTCCGCGCCCAGCATCCGCCCCCTCGAAATATCCTGGCGCGAGCCGCGCGCCGTGAGGAAGATGAACGGCACCGCTTTCAGATTCTCCTGCTCGCGGACCGCCGCGAAAAACTCAAAGCCATCCATGCGCGGCATCATGATGTCGCTGACGATCAGATTGGGGATAAACCCTTGCTCCAAAACATCCAGCGCCTCGCGCCCGTCGCGCGCCACCCGCACCTCGTACCCCTCCAGTTCGAGGACCAGCGCCGCGTTTTCTCGCAAATCGTCGTTATCTTCCACGAATAAAATGTTCGCCGGCATGGACCGCTGCCTCTATCCCATCCAAATCAAAACGTCGCCCTCGTGAATCCCACCACGAAGCCTGTTTTATACTAGGGCCATTATAACTTAAACTGGGAAAATAGTGCGGTATATTACTGCCCGGCCACGATCAACCGGCATCTCTCCCCCCCAGTAACTTGCCCTCCCTCACAGGAGGGGTCCCTCAGCGTTCGGACGACTCGTTGTTTTTGTCGTTCGACTTGAACTCTTCGTAGATCCGGTCGAGGCCGGATTTGATCCGCCGCTGCACGCGCTCCAGGTCGCCATCGTCACAGGGGAACACGTCGAGAAGCTCGGGCACCAGCGCCGACGTATCCGCCCGCGGGCGCCCGGCGCGGTACAGCCCCTGGACCCGGCGGCGGGCCAGCCGCAGGTAATTGGAGATCGGCTCGGTGGCGCTTTTGTCCACCACGGGGCCGCGGCCCGGCACGATCGTGTCGGCGGCGAAGCGGCTGCGCCGCAGGACGGTGAGGCTTTCGAGCCAGTCTTTGGTGGTAGCGCTGGAGATGTACGGGTGCTGGCCGACGATGATGCTGTCCCCGGTGAACAGAATTCGCTCCTCCGGCAGGTGGACCCACAGGCTGCCCGCCGTCGGCCCCGGCATGGCGAGCAGCGGGACGACGCGCTCGCCAAAGCGGAGCTGCATCCGGTGCGAAAAGCCCACCGTCGGCAGCGGGATGTGCACGCCCGAAAACGTGCTGCGCTCCGGCAGATCGCCGGTCAGCGCATCGACCGACGTCTCCAGAAAGGCCGCGGGCAGGTTGCGCATGTAGGCGACCGTCTCGTCGTGCGCGACGATCACCGGCGCGTCGAACCAACTATTGCCCAGCAGCCGGTCGCGGTGGCAGTCGGTCAGGATGATCGCCCGCACCGGCACATCGGCGACCGCGGCCAGCATGTCGCGCCAGCAGCGCGCGTCCGCGGGATAGGGCGGCGTGTCGATCAGGACGAACCCGTCCCCGGTCAAAATCGCGCCGACGGTGATGCGCCGGAAACCCGTCTCGACAAAGATGCCTGGAGCTAGTTCTTGCACGGACTCATCCTTTACTCAGCGCCCGGTCGAATCGTCTCGGCGGCGACGCGCAAAGCGGACGCCACGGCATCCGGACCGGCGGCCACACCCCCGCCCTGGGCGAACGAGGGCCGCCCGCCGCCGCGATCCACGCCCAGCACGGCCAGCGCCCGCTTGAGCGCCGCGACCATGTCGAACGGCAGATCGTCGGACCGGGCCAGGATCAACTGGGCTTTCTCGCCCGACACGCCGCACAGCGCGACCGTCGCCGGGTGCGCGACCAGCGCCTGGACCAACTGGCGCACGTCGGCCACGTCGCGGTCGGCGAACTGCCGGACGATCAGCGCGTATCCGCCGGCACGGTCGGCGTCCTGCCACAACCGCCCGGCCTCGTGATCGAGCATAGCGCCGCGCAGCGTCTTGATCTCGCGGCGCAGCGCTTTGTTTTCCTCGCGCAGCTTGTCCAGCGCCGCCGGGACTTCCCAATAGCCGGTCGTCAGCTCGGCGGACAGGCGGCTCAGCAGCGCGTGTTTTTCGCGGTAATCGCGCAGGGCGCGCGCCCCGCAGCGGAACTCGACCCGGGCGCTCTCGCCGCGCCGGTCGACGCGCAGCACCTTGATCAGCCCGATCTCGCCCGCGCGGCTGACGTGCGTGCCGCCGCACGCGTTCGCGTCGAAGTCTTCCACCAGCACGACGCGGAACTTCCCGTCCACGTCCGGCACCTTGCGCAGGTCCAGCCGCGCCAGCTCGTCGTCGGGCGGGAACCACGCGCGCACCGGGCGATTCTCGGTCACGATCCGGTTGGCGAGATCTTCGGCCTCGTCGACCAGGGCGGGATCGATGGCCGGTTTGTCCAGGTCGATGGTCACGCTATCCGGGCTGAGGTGAAAGCCGATCGTCGCGGCACCGGCCACGCGGACGAACGCCTGCGAGAGAATGTGCTGGCCGGTGTGGTGCTGCATGTGGTCGAAGCGGCGGGGCCAGTCGATCGCCCCGGCCACGCGCCCGCCATCGAGCGGGCGTTCCAACATGTGCAGCACGGCGCCGTCGGCCTCACGGATGCTCACGTCCACCACGCGAATCCCGCCGAGCGTCCCGCCGTCGTGGGGCTGGCCGCCGCTGGTGGGGTAGAAATACGTGCGGTCGAGCACCACCGCGGGCTGGTCCTGGAGAGAAGTCTGTTCGACGATTTGGGCTTCGAACGAAGTGGTGTAGGAATCCGTGTAATATAAACGCTCGGTAATCATAAACGTCCTGCGCGCTGAAACGGCAACGTGGCTGTATTGTAGCATCTCGCCGGACAAAATGGGAGGGGTTTTTGAACTGCGCTACAATGCAGGGTTGCGCTGACCCGTTCGCACCCGGCTGGATAACCCGATGCTTCACCGCCTGCACCTATTCGCCACACGCGCCCGCCTGCTGACCGGCCTGCTCGCCGGCCTGGCCTGCGCCCGCCTCGGTCTCGATTATGGCGGCGGGCTCCCGGCGGCCATCGTCGCGCTGGCGGTTGGCTTCGCGCTCGGCGGCGCGTGGCCCGCGCCACGCTGGCCGCTGTTCGGGCTGTTCGCTGTGCTCGCCAGCCCGGTCCCGCTGCCGCGCCTCACCGTCTGGGCGATCGCGCTGGCCGCAGCGGGGCGGCTGGTGGCCCGCCGCGAGTCGCCGCGTTGGGCGGCGCTGGCGGGTGCTGGCGCGCTGGGTCTGTTCGCGCTGGCGGCTGCGCCGGGCGCCTTGCCCGGCGACGCGGGCGAGTTTCAGGTCGTGGTCGCCCGGTGGGGCGTCGCCCACCCGCCCGGCTACGCGCTCTACACGCTGCTGGCGGGCGCGCTGGGGCGGCTGGTCCCGGTGGGATTGTGGGCCTGGCGGGTGAACGTGTTCTCGGCAATCGTGGGCGCGCTGGCGGTCGCCGCCGTGGGAGTCGCCGTCGCCGGCGAGACGCGCCGCGCCTGGGCCGGTTGGATCGCCGGGCTGGCGCTGGCCGCGTCGGCCACGTTCTGGATGGTCGCCACCCAGGCCAGCATCCGCCCGCTGAGCGTGCTGCTGGTGGCCGCCATGCTTGAGGCGATGCTCGCCTACCGCCGCGCCGCGCGCGCCAATCGCGCCACGCGCCCGGCCCTGATCCGCTTCGGGCTGGCGGCGGGTTTCGGCGTCACCCACCACGGATCGCTGGTTTTCCTGGGCGCGGTGCTGGCCGCGGCCATCGCCGCCGCCGATTGGCGCGCATGGCGGCGCTGGCCGGTCGCGGTCCTCGCGGCGCTGCCGGGCGTGCTGCCGTGGCTGTATTTCCTCGTCCGGAGCGACGGGTTCCTGGCCCCTGCCGGGCTGGACACCTGGGGCGGTTTCTGGGATCACGTCCTGGCGCGAGGCTTCGCCGGGGACGCGCTCGGTAGCCTGGGGCCGGACACGTGGCCGGAGCACTGGCAGGTCGCGCGCGAGATGGTCGCGCTGCAGTGGCCGCTCGCGCTGATCGCGCTGGCGCTGGCCGGGCTGATCGCCGCGCTGATCCGCGATCGCTGGCTCGGCCTGACGCTGGCCGCCGGGCTGCTGGTCCACACGGCGGTGAGCATCACCTACCCCGCCTCGCCGATGTCGGAATACATGCTGCCGGTTTACGTCCTGCTGGCGGTGGCGGCGGGCTGGCTGGTCGGGACCGTGCCCCGGCCCTGGTCCGTCCTGCTGAGCGCGGCGGCGCTGGCCGGGATCGCGCTGGGGCTGGCGGCGAACTGGCGCACGACTGAACGCCTCTACGATCACGAAGCCGAACGCCGTGCCGTCCTGCTCCAAACGCTGATCGATGCGCCGGAGGGGGCACTGGCCCTGGCCCCGTGGCATTCGGCCACCACGCTGTGGTACGCGCAGCAGGTGGACGGCATCCGGCCCGATGTCGAGGTGCGCTACGTTGCGCCGCAGGGCGCCGAAACGCCGATGGACACCTGGGCGCGGTCCATCGAGGCGGGGATGGCCGCCGGGCGCGACGTGATCGCGCTGCAGCAGTTCCCCGAAACGTACCGCAGCCTGCCCTACACTTTCGCCGGGACGCGCGTGCTGGACGCGCCGCCAGCCACGCCTGCCCCGCCAGATGCGATCCGGTTAGGCCCGCACGCGCTGTGGCCGGACTGGCGCTGGCTATCCGGCGATTCGCAGAGCCTGCGCGCGGGCGAAACGGCGCGGCTCCAGCTCACCTGGACGCTCAGTGAGTTGGTCCCCTACAGCGCGCTGACCGTCTTCGTGCACGTCGGCCAGCCGGACGCGCCGCCGGTCGCGCAGGTCGATCTCCCGGTCCAGGCCCCGTCCCTGGACGGCGACGCCGGGACGCTGGCGCTGGCGGTCGATCTGCTCATCCCGCCGACGGTCCCGCCTGGCGAGTGGACGCTGTTCGCCGGGGCGTATACGCCCGGCGGCCCGCTCACCGCGCCCGACGGCCAGCCGCGCGTTGCGCTGGGCACCGTGCGCGTGAATCCCGGCCCGTATCCCATGCCGACGCAGCACTGGCTGGCCCGCGACATGGGCGCGGCCCGGCTGATCGGGTGGGACGTGGACGGCACGCTGCCCGGCGAACGCGTGTTATACCTGCACTGGAAGCTGGGCGAGCCGGGCCGGGAATATGCCATCACGCTGGAGGACACGGCGGGCGGGCGCTGGGCGCCGGTCACCGCCCAGGTGGGCGACGTCACCGGCTACTGGACCAGCGTTCACAGCCTGCCGCCGTCCATCGCGAGCGAGCCGGTGCGCGTGCACCTGGACGGCGCGAGCGTGCTGCTCCCCGGCACGGACGGCGACGCGCATTACATCCCGTTCGGGAACGTGGCCGCGCTGGTAGACTGGCGGATCGCCATCGAGGGCGGGGAAGCGACGGTCGGCCTGACGTGGCTGCCGTTTGGCGCGGCGGCGACCAACGTCAAGATCGCAATCGGGCTCCAGGGCGAGGGGTGGCAGCAGCCGGCGGACTTCGAGCCGGTGCGCGGCCAGCTTCCGGCCTACCGCTGGCTGTTCGGGCGGACGGTCCGCACCGAGCAGGTCATCGCGCTGGAAGGCGACAGCCCGCCGGACGCGATCACCGTGCAGCTTTACGATGGCTACACCGCGCAGGTCGCGCCGGTCGACGAGCGCTACCAGACGGCGGACAGTCCCGGCGCGGTCATTGGTCCCTAGCCGCCTCGCCCGCCGCACGAACGCGCAGCAGCCGCACGAACACGGTATCCACCCGCCACTCGCGGACCGGCTCGTACTGCGCCGGGTCGGAGAGCGCCGCCTGTTCGCCGTCGCCCAGGCCCGCCCACCAGTTGTGATCGACCAGCAGGTAGGCCGCGCCCGCCGCGCGCAGGTCGTCGGCCCGCCGCGAGCGCTCCCAGGCGGCCACCGCGTCCGCCGCCGCGCCGGAGAACGCATCCGGCCCCACGGCGGGGACGTTCAGGCCGAGCGTGTTGGCGGGCATGAAGACGGTCCCCGCGCCGTCCGGCCACCCGGCAAAGTAGGCGTCCACGTTCCAGCCCATCCACGGGAACAGGCCGCGCTGGAGCGCCGCCGCCCAGTTCACCGCCGGGTCGCCGGTCTTGAAGAACAGCACGAGGTCGCGGTTCTGGCTGTGGACCAGCGCGGTGTAATGCTCGCGGCCCCAGGCGCGGATGTCGCTGCTACCGATGGCGAACTCCTCGCTGTAGGTCGGCTGGAGCGTCTGGATCGAGTAGGCGAGGTCGCGCTTGTTGTGGCCGGGCCAGCCGCGCATCGGGTCGTCCGGGTCGGGCGCCAGCGCCGCGATGACCGGGTCGGACTTGCCCAGGTAATCGATCGCGGTCCGTTCGGGGTTGTAGTAGGGGACGGTGCCGCCCCAGAACACGCCCAGCGTGGCGTCCGGCGCGGTCACGGCGTCGATCAGCAGCGCCTTATCGACGTTGATCGCGTTGAGCGGAGCCTGGTAGGGCGGGACGTCGAACGCCATCTCCGGCCAGAAGCGATCCAGCGCGACGCCGAGCGCGATCGCCCCGGCGAGCGCTGCCCCCGCCGCCACCCAGCGCGCAGGCCGGGCGCGGGCCACCGTCACCAGCCCCGCGATTGCCAGGGCGAAGACCAGCGGCATGGCCGGGGCGGTCATGCGCCAGTAGGTCCAGGCCGGGACGTCGCCGCCCACGAAAACCTGGTAGGCGAGCAGGGCGGCAATCATCGCGCCGAGCAGCGCCGTATCGATCCGCCGCCGCAGGGCGACGCCCGCCGCCGCCAGCGCCAGCAGGAGCGCGTGCTCGCGCAGGAAGGGCGCGGTGTAGTCCCACCCGTAGCCGATGCGCTCGTCCAGCGGCAGCCCCTCGGCCTTGAGCGTGTAGGTGTTGGCGAACAGCGCGCCGTCGTAGTACCACCAGCGGAAGATGTGCTGCGCCAGCGGCAGCGCGGCGAACAGCGCGCCCACGGCGATCACCTGCCGCCACGCCACCGGCGCGGGCGCCGTGCGGGCCAGCGCGAGGAAGGCCAGCATCGCCAGCCCGGCTAACAGCAGTGACTCCGGGCGCGTCAGGTAGCACAGCCCCAGCAGGACGGCCATGCCCCGCGCCCAGCGCAGATCGCCGCTCCGCCGGTAGACCAGCAGGGCCGCCACCGCCGCCAGCAGCAGCAGCGTCAGCAGGCCGGTTTCCATGCCCAGCAGCGACCAGTACGCCAGCGGGTAGTATGCCAGGGCGGCGGCATATCCCGCCAGCCGGGCGGCGGCGCGCGCCCGCGGCGAGGCGCTCGGCACCAGCAGGACGGCGATCTGCCCGGTCAGCGCGGCGATTCCGATCATGGTGGCGACGCCGAACACCTGCACGCTCAACACGGCCAGCCGCTGCTCGACCAGCGCGTTGGGGATCGCCATCACCAGCACCATCAGCAGGTTGGTGTAGCCCTCGACGTGCTCGCCGGGATTCCACACCAGCCCGTGCCCGTGAGCAAAGTTCCACGCATGGCGCATCGAGATCATCGCGTCGTCGAACAGGGCGAAATAGCGCTGCCCATTTAGCGCGACGAGCGAGGTCGCGTCAATAAAACGCGCCGCCCAGGCCACAAATCCGGCAGTGACCACCAGCAGCGCCGCGTATGTCCAGGTGCGAAGGGTCATTCCGCGATCACAATCCGTTCCGGTTCACGAAAACCGGATTATACCCCCCTCCGGCAGGACGATGCTATACTGTTGCGCCGGGGGGCATTCCGATCCGTTATCTGAGGAGTTTCGTGTATGTTGCCAACTATCCAATCCCGCTGGCTGATTCCCGTCCTGGCGATCCTGGTCGCGCTCGGCGCGGCGCCCGGCGTCCCGGCGCTGGCCCAGGGCGGCCCGAACCTGCTGAACAATCCCGGCTTCGAGGGCCAGTACGTGCCCTACACCTACCCCGACGGCACGCGCATCGGGGAGTTTCACATCGCCGCCGGGTGGAACCCGTGGTTCAACGACGGCCTGCGCCGACCGGAATACAAGCCGGGCAACTATTCATACAACGGCACCGCGTCGCAGCAATATTTCACCTCCTACAGCACCCACCAGGCGGGCCTGTGGCAGCGCGTCGAGAACGCCACACCGGGCCGGACCTACCGCTTCAGCGTCGCGCTGTACGTGTGGTCGAGCAGCGAAGGCGACATCTCTACCAGCGTCCAGCCGGGCAACGTCAACGTGCGCGTCGGCATCGATCCGACCGGCGGCATCAACCCGTATGCCAACACGATCGTCTGGTCGCCGTTCGCCATGTTCTACGACGAGTGGCGCGTCCTGTCGGTGGACGCTGTGGCCCAGTCCAACGCGCTGACCGTCTTTGTGTGGAGCCAGCCGGAGTTCCCGGTGCTGCACAACGACGTCGCGCTCGACGAAGCTTACCTGGGCGAAGTGGCCCCGCCGCCCGCGCCCACCCAGCCCGCCGCCCCGGCAGTCGAGCAGGGCCAGCCAGCCCAACAGCCGCCCGCCGCCGCCACCCAGCCACCCGCGCCGGTGACGGTCCCCGCCGCGCCGACCGCTGCGCCGGGCGCGGTCACGATGCGCCCGCTCGACGACCTGCGGCTGCGCGCGTCGATCTACGGCGAGACGCTGGACGTGATCCCCGCCGGGGTCGCGGTGCCAGTGCTGGGCCGCACGGCGGATCGCAACTGGGTGCTGGTCGAATACGGGGACCAGCAGGGCTGGGTCGCATCGTGGCTGGGGCGCTATTCGGCGGCCTTCGACACGATCCCGGTCGTCGAAGCGCCCTGATCGCCCGACATCATTTGTACTTTCTAACCAAAATGGGTTGTTCGACTGCCCAATCTGTGCTATCGTTTGAGCGTCAGTCAAAAACACAGCGAGAGATCGTACCGAATCATGCTTAGCCTGACCTTCGTCCCGCGTTTCCCGCGTCGCCGCCCGGCTCTCCATAGGAGGGGTCCGGCTTAGTGGTGTTTGTGGCGCGATAGGTCAGCGTATACCAGCCAACACAACCGCTCCCGGACCCGGGGGCGGTTTTTTGTGGGCGTAGAGGAGCATTGCATGAGCATCGACGTTGGGATTTACGGCGCGACGGGCTACACCGGCCTGGAGCTGATCCGGCTGCTGGCGGGACATCCCCAGGTGAGCATCCGCTTCGCCACCTCGGAAGCCTCCGCCGGGCAGAGCCTGCGCCAGAACTGGCCGCTGGCCCCGGACCTGACTCTCGTGCCATCCGCCGACGCGCCGCTGGACGAGGTGCAGGCCGTGTTTTTGTGCCTGCCCCACACGCGCTCGGCCCCACTGGCCGCCCAGGCGCTGGCGCGCGGCGCCCGCGTGGTCGATCTCTCCGCCGACCTGCGGCTCGACGATCCCGCCGTCTACGCGCGGTGGTACAAGGTGGAGCATCCCCACCCCGAGCTGCTGCCCCGCCCCTATGGCCTGCCCGAACTGGGCCGCGACAACCTGATTGGCGCGGAGTGCATCGCCAACCCTGGCTGTTACGCGACGTCGGTCCTGCTGGCGACGGTGCCCCTCGCCCGCCACGATCTGCTGGTCCCCGGCGCGCCGCTGATCGTGGATGCCAAGTCCGGCGTGTCGGGCGCGGGCCGGACGCCCAAACAGAACATCCTGTTCGCCGAGGTGCACGGCAATTTCTCGCCGTACAACATCGGGCGGGGCCACCGCCATTTAGCCGAGATCGAGCAGGTGCTGGCCGCCGAGGGCAGCCAGGCCGGGCCGCTGATCTTCTCGCCGCACCTGCTGCCCACTGACCGGGGCATCCTCTCCACCGTGTACGCCCAGGTGACGGACGCCGGCGGCGCGCGCGCCGCCTTCACCACCGCCTACGCGGGCGAGCCGCTGGTGCGCGTGCTGCCCGACGGCGAGCTGGCGACCCTGCGCCACGTGGTCAACACGCCCGCCGCCGCCCTGTCATTGACGCCCGCCGGAGACAACCTGTTGATCGTCGTGTCGGTGATCGACAACCTGCTGAAGGGCGCGGCCTCGCAGGCCGTGCAGAACTTCAACCTGATGTGGAATCTGCCCGAAACAACCGGGCTAGCGGCGTGCTGATCCGCCGGAGGAAATCATCATGCTCGACACCATGCCTATCGTCGTCAAAATCGGCGGCAACGATCTCGAACGACCCGGCTTCATCGACGAGCTGGCCCTGTCGGTGGCGGCGCTGCACCAGCAGACGCCTTGCATCCTCGTGCACGGCGGCGGCCAGGCCATCAACCGGATGCAAAAGCAGTTGGGCCTGGAGCCGGTCTACGTCAACGGACAGCGCGTGACCGACGGCGCTTCGCTGGCCGTGGCCGAGATGATGCTCTCCGGCGCGGTCAACAAGGAGCTGACCATGGCGCTGCTGCGCGCCGGGGTGGACGCGCTCGGCCTCAGCGGCGTCGATCGCGGGCTGCTCCGGGTGGAGCCGTGGGGCGAGAACATGGGCCGCGTGGGGCGCATCGTGAACGTGCGCGCGGACGTGCTGCTGGGCCTGTGCGAGCAGGGCGTGGTGCCCGTCGTCTCCCCAATCTCGCTGGGGCCGGAGGGGCGCTACAACGTCAACGCCGATCACGCGGCGGGGGCCATCGCCGCTGCGCTGCACGCCGCTCACGCCACCTTCCTCACCAACGTGCCCGGCGTGAAGATCGGCGCGGAAGTCGCCCCGTATCTCACCGTGGCCCAGGCCCAGGAGCTGATCGCGCAGGGCGTGATCACGGGCGGGATGATTCCCAAGGTCCAGGCCGCGCTGGCCGCCATCGCCAGCGGCGTGCAAAAAGCGATCATCACCGACCTGCCCGGCCTCAGCGCCGGCACGGGGACGGTGTTCGCCGTATAGCGTATTCTCGCGCAGCCACTCACCAGGAAGGCCATATGTCCAACCAGACTCCCGACAAGACCGCCCGCTACGTCCTCAACACCTACGCCCGCGCCCCGTTCGTGCTGGCCCGCGGCGAGGGGATGTATTTGTACGACGAGGACGGCAAAGCCTATCTCGATTTCACCGCCGGCATCAGCGTCAACGCCCTGGGCCACGCCGACCCTGAGATCGCGGCGGCGGTCAGCCAGCAGATCGCGCAGCTTTCGCACGTCTGCAACCTGTACCACAGCGCGCCCCACGCCGACCTCGCCGAGGCGCTGTGCGCGCGCAGCTTCGCCGACAAAGTGTATTTCTGCAATTCCGGGACCGAAGCCGTCGAGGCGGCGATCAAATTTGCGCGCAAATACGCCCGCACGATTCACGGTCCCGGCAAAACCGGGATCGTGGCTTTTAGCGGCAGTTTCCACGGGCGGACCGTCGGGGCGCTGGCCCTCACCGCCCGCGAGAAGTACCAGGCGCCGTTCCGCCCGCTGATGCCCGGCGCCAGCTTCGCGCCGTTCAACGATCTCGCCGCCGCCGAAAAGCTCATCGGCCCGGACACGTGCGCGGTCTTCGTGGAGCCGGTGCAGGGCGAAGGCGGCATTCACCCGGCTTCCGCGGAATTTCTGGCCGGGCTGCGCGCAGCCTGCGATCGCTACGGCGCGCTGCTGGTCTTCGACGAGATTCAGTGCGGGATGGGCCGCACCGGAAAGCTGTGGGGCTACGAGCACAGCGGCGTGACGCCGGACATGATGACGCTCGCCAAGGCGCTCGGCGGGGGCCTGCCCATCGGCGCGACGCTGCTCACCGACCGCGTCGCGGACGTGCTGGCGCCCGGCGACCACGGCAGCACCTTCGCGGGCGGCCCGGTGATCTGCCGGGCGGCGGAGGTCGTCCTGCGGCGGGTGAGCGATCCCGCCATGCTGGCGCACGTCCGGGCGATGGGCGCGCGGCTGGTGGAGGGCCTGCGCGGGCTGAACCACCCGGGCATCGTCGAGATTCGCGGCCTGGGCCTGATGATCGGCGTCGAGTTCGACCGCGAGGTCGCGCCCCTGATCGCGGCGGGGCACGCCCGCGGCCTGCTGATGATCAACGCCGGTCCGAACGTGCTGCGCCTGATGCCGCCGCTGATCGTGGACGAGAGCCACATCGCGCAGTTCCTGGACACGTTCGCCGCCATCCTCGCGGAGCAGAGCGCCTGATGATCCGCCACGCCACCCTGAACGAAATCGCGCAGATCCGCGCGCTGTTCGAGGACGAGGTCCGCGCCGGGCGGATGTTGCCGCGCAGCGACGAGGACATCCGCGCCACCCTCGGCGATTGGCTGGTCGCCGAGAAGGTCGGGCAGATCGTGGGCTGCGTCTCGCTGGTCCACTTCAACGCGGACCTGTGCGAGGTCCGCTCGCTGGCGGTCCACCCCACCTATCGCGGCAACGGCATCGCCGGGAACCTGATCGAGGCCGCGCTGGAATTGGCCCGCGCCCAGGGCCGGAACCGCGTGCTGACGCTCACCCGCGCCGCGCGCGTGTTCGAGCAGAAAGGCTTCCGGCGCGACAACGTCGGCCACTTCCCCGAAAAAGTCTGGCGCGACTGCGCGCCGTGCCCGTTCCACGACGCGTGTGACGAAGTTGCCCTTGTCTACCACCTGCGCCAGGAGACATCATGACCATCCACCCCGTCACCGGCTTCACCCTCGCCGGGACGCACTGCGGGCTGAAGCCCAACGGACACGACGACATCGCGCTGCTGGTCAGCGACCGCCCGTGCCAGGCGGCGGGCGTCTTCACCACCAACCAGGTGAAGGCCGCGCCCGTGCTCTACGACCAGGCGATCCTCGCCCGGCCCGACGCGGCCATCCGCGCCGTGATCGCCAACACCGGCAGCGCCAACGCCTGCACCGGCGCGCAAGGGCTGGCGGACGCCCGGGCCACCGCCGCCCAGGTCGCGGACATGGCCGGGTGCGCGCCTGACGACGTGCTGACCCTCTCCACCGGGGTGATCGGCATGCATCTACCGATGGAAGCCATCCGGCGCGGCGTGAGTGCGCTCGGTGGGATGCTCCGTGCCGATGGCTGGGCAAGCGCCGCCGCCGCGATCATGACCACCGACACGCGGCCCAAGCTGGCGAGCGTCCGGGTGGGCGGCTACACGATCACCGGCATCGCCAAAGGTGCGGGCATGATCGCGCCCAACATGGCGACCATGCTCGCCGTCATCGCGACCGATGCCGCCGCCCCGCGCGACCTGCTGGGGCGGGCGCTCGCCGCCGCCACCGAGAACAGCTTCAACCGGATCGTGGTCGATGGCGACATGAGCACCAACGACACCGTGCTCGTCCTGGCGAATGGCGCGTCGGGCGTGACCGTGGCGAACGAGGCGGCGTTCACCGCGGCGCTGGCGGACGTCTGCGCGCAGCTCGCGCAGGCCATCGTTCGCGATGGCGAAGGCGCGACCAAGTTCGTCACCGTCCACGTGACCGGGGCGGCGGGCGAAGCGGGGGCGGTCGCCGTCGCCCGCTCGATCGCGACCTCGGCGCTGGTCAAAACGGCGTTCTACGGCGCCGATCCGAACTGGGGGCGCATCCTGTGCGCGGCGGGATATGCCGGCGTCGATCTCGATCCGGACCGGCTGGCGCTGTGGCTGCTGGACGCGTCCGGCGAGCCCGCGATCCAGCTCGTCGAAGGGAGCCAGCCGCTGGACTACGACGAACCGGCGGCCATCGCGCTCATGCAGGGGCCGGAATGGGGCGCCCGGCTGGACCTGGGCGCGGGCGCGGCGTCCACCTGGGTCTGGACGTGCGACCTCAGCCACGACTACGTGACCATCAACGGGCACTACCGGACCTGACCGGAATCGAAAAGTGGCCTGGATCCTCCGGGCCGCCTCTGCTGCTCGTTCTGCAAAACGCCTATCGCGCCGCCAGCCACGCCTGCGCGCGCGCGAGTTGTTCGTCCACGTCGCCCGCGCCGCCGGTCACCGCGCCGCGCCGACGGACCGCCGCGTCGAAGTCGAACACGTCCAGCACGTCCGCCTCGAACACCTCGCTGATGGCCCGGTAATCGTCCAGTGCCAGCGTTGAGGGCGCCGCGCCCTTCGACTCGGCCAGTCGGACTACCTGCCCGGCCAGTCCGTGCGCCCGGCGGAAGGGCACGCCCTTGCTCACCAGGTAATCGGCCAGGTCGGTCGCCAGCATCCCCTCGTCCAGCGCGGCCCGCATCCGGTCCGGGTTGATCGCCAACGTGCGGACCAGTCCGGCTAGCGCGGGCAGCAGCGCCAGCAGCGTATCGACCGCGTCGAACAGCGGCTCTTTGTCCTCTTGCAAGTCCTTGTTATAGCCGCTGGGCAGCCCCTTGAGCGTCGCCAGAAAGCCGCCCAGGTGCCCGATCAGCCGCCCGGCCTTGCCCCGCGCCAGTTCCAGCGGGTCGGGGTTGCGCTTCTGGGGCATCAGGCTGCTGCCGGTGCTGTAGCGCTCGTCCAGCCGGACGAAGCCCAGCGCCGGGTTGGCGTAAACGATCAGGTCTTCGGCCAGCCGGCTGAGGTGCGTGCCCAGCAGCGCCAGCGCGAACAGGCATTCCGCCACGTGATCGCGGTCCGCGACGGCGTCCAGGCTGTTGGGAGTGGGCCGCGTGAAGCCCAGCCGCGCCGCGAGGCGCGCGCGGTCGACCGGGTAGGGCGTCCCGGCCAGAGCGCCGGAGCCGAGCGGGCACTTGTCGCGCCACGCCGCGGCGAGAGCGTCCAGGCGCTCGACGTCGCGGACCAGCGCCCAGAAGTGGCCCAGCCACCAGTGCGGCACGGCCAGCGGTTGGGCCGGTTGGAAATGGGTATACCCCGGCATGACCGCCCCGCGCGCGGATTCCGCCTGCCGGACCAGCACCCCGGCCAGGTCCAGCAGCGCGGCCTGGACCGACTCGCGGGCCCGCAGCAACCACAGCAGCACGTCGGTCGCCACCTGGTCGTTACGGCTGCGCCCGGTGTGCAGCTTGCCCGCCACGTCGCCCACCAGCTCGCCCAGGCGGCGCTCGACGGCGGTGTGAATGTCCTCGTCGCCCGGCGCCGGGGAGAACGTCCCCGCCGCGAACTCGGCGCGCACGCGCTCCAGCCCGTCGACGAGCGCCGCACGCTCGGGCTCCGCCAACACGCCCGCCCCGGCCAGTGCCTCGGCCCAGGCGATGCTGCCGGTGATGTCCTCGTCGTACAGGCGCCAGTCGAAGCGCAGACTGTCGTTCAACCGGCGCACGGCATCCTCGATGGGCTGTGAATAAGCCCCGCCCCACAGCGTACCGATCCGGGCCTGTTGGGTTTGCTCACTTGGATTACCCTGGTTGCTCATATGTTTCACTTATCCGGCCAACTGGTCATCGGTTGAGACGCTTTGTTATGCTGCTTGACTGGACAAAGCCGGGCTCAGAGGCTATTCGAAAGTTCTTTACCTCACCCGTACCGCATAATGGCGGAGATCTCCGCCGCTCGTATGTATCTGGTATCACATCGTATCACACGTCTAACACACCGTCGCGGGCTGTCGCAGGGGCAGGGCCAGATACGGCGGCATTGAAGCCTTTCACGATCAACCAGACGGCCATCACCATTTCCTGCAGGGCCATCGGCATATTCAAAAGGATATACGTCGTCGAGTCTGCCTCCACGACATCGAACAGATCCAACAAGGCTGCGGCTACATAAAAGAATACCGCGATGATACCCCAGGCGGATAGCCAACGAGGAATGAGTTTTGACCGGTACAACAGATAGTAGAACATCAACGCGCCCAGGGGAAAAATGAGTGACACGATGGTACCCGCGTTATCCCCTGTTTCTACTAACGCAGTGCCCAACATCTCAAAACTGGAGACATCCGAGGCCTGAACATATTCCTGGCTTATCGGCACCAGCAGCAACCAACTGATAACCACGATGATATAGGTACCGGCTTCCAGAGCCCCCCGGATAACGATATAGCCGAGGGCTAAGGCTTCATTCTGTCTTTTCAACACGGGGAAGGCCACAATGGGAACCATTGCCAGGGATAAGCCCATAATCAACACACAAAGCGCTGCGGTGATCATCTGGGGTTCGTGTGCAGAGATTTCAGCAAGATAATCCGAAGCATCAAGCAGGGGACTTGAAACAACAACGCTCAGCACGCCTGCGACCGTCCCGATGATGTAGAACAGTCCCACAGCTAAAGCGATTTTTCGATCGGTGGCCATGTTTTCTCCTTACTCGACTTTCGCCTTAGTATACCCGCTGGAGTTTCGCCTTTTTCATGCTAATTTCCTGGTGAAACTCCAGCCCTCAATTCGGATTGTCCTGCAACCTTGTTCAAATGACCTCTCAGTCCCGCTTGAAGCGGGTGTAATCCGGCTGGCGGTAGCGGCTGGCCCCGGTACCGTCGATGCTGAGCATGGCGTCGACCTTCATCGGCAGGCCGATCATGTTGATGAAGCCCTTGGCGTCGTTCTGGTCGTAGATGTCCATGTGACCGAACGAGGCGTAATCCTCGCGGTAGAGGCTGTAGGGGCTCTTGCGCCCGGCGATGATCACGTTGCCCTTGTACAGCCGGAGGCGTACCGTGCCGGTCACGGTCTGCTGCGTTTCCTGCACGAAGGCGTCCAGCGCCTCGCGCAGGCGGGTATACCACATGCCGTTGTAGACCAGCTCGGCGTATTTGACCGCAATGAAATCCTTGTAGTGCATCACCTGCTTGTCCAGGCACAGGCTCTCCAGCGCCTGGTGCGCCACGTGCAGGATCGTGCCGCCGGGGGTCTCGTACACGCCGCGGCTTTTCATGCCCACCAGCCGGTTCTCGACCATGTCCACCCGGCCAATGCCGTTCTCCGCAGCGAGCTTGTTCAGGCGATCGAACAGCGGCACGGGGTCCATCGCCGCCCCGTCCAGCGCCACCGGGATCCCCTTCTCGAACCCGATCTCGACCAGCGCGGACTCGTCGGGCGCGTCCATCGGGCTGCGGGTCAGCACGTACATATCCTCTTCCGGCTCGTTCCACGGGTTCTCGAGCGGGCCGCCCTCGTGGCTCATGTGGAACATGTTGCGGTCGCGGCTGTAGATGCTCTTGAGCGTGGACGTGATCGGGACGTTGTACTCCTCGGCATACGCGATCGCGTCTTCCCGGCTGCGGATGTCCCACTCGCGCCACGGAGCGATCACCTGGAGCTTGGGATTGAGCGCCATCGCCGTCAGCTCGAACCGCACCTGGTCGTTGCCCTTGCCGGTGCAGCCATGCGCGATGGCTTCCGCGCCTTCTGCCTCGGCGATCTCGACCAGGTGCTTGGCGATCAGCGGGCGGGCGAACGACGTGCCGAGCAGGTAGACGCGCTCGTAAACGGCTCCGGCCTGCACGGTCGGGAAGACGAAATCGGTCAGGAACTCCTCGCGCAGGTCGCGGATGTAGAGCTTGCTGGCGCCGGTCCTGAGCGCTTTCTCCTCAAGCCCGTCGAGTTCTTCCTCCTGCCCGAGGTCGGCGGTGAAACAGATCACCTCGCAGCGATAGTTTTCGCGCAGCCACGTCACAATGATGGATGTATCGAGGCCGCCACTATAGGCGAGAACTACCTTCTTAACCGGTTGCATGGTCGTTGTGTCCTTTCGTGACTGGCGTTGTGCAAACTGTCCGGCGAGTTTAGCTCCATTACAGGGCGCGTTATTTGGTGTTTTTGCCCAAACAACGGGACGGCATTCTCGGATAAACTCACAAATCCAAATTGATGTATTGTCGCTATGCTTAACGCACGCTTGCCGGCCAGGATACCCCCACCGCCGCCCCCCGCTGCGCTCTCCGTGGCTGAGATTTGCATTTCGTGCGGAATCTGATTAATATAGTGCCTCACTCTCCACGATAATACAAGCAGCGTCATTACAGATCCCATCGAAAGGAGGTCCGCCACCGGCCAACGCCCGAATGCACTCCCAACCACAACTCAGATCTGTCACACACATCCTTACCATCCACGCGGATTAGCTGTTTAATTTAACCAGACACAGAGGAGAAACATCATGCAGAGAATCGCTCGCTCATTGGTTTTCACCGGCCTGGCGCTCGCCCTGGTGGCGACCCTGGCCCTGCCGGTGGCTGGCCGCGCCCTGGCGCAAGACGATGCCAGCCTGCTCGACACCGTCATCAGCCGTGGCCGCCTGATCTGCGGCGTCAACGGGCAGGTTCCCGGCTTCTCGTTCCTCGACCCGGATACCGGCGAGATGACCGGCTTCGACGCCGACTTTTGCCGCGCACTGGCCGCCGCGATCTTCGGCGAAGTGACGCCGGACAACCTCGAATTCGTGCCGACCACTGCGCAGGAACGCTTCACTGCCCTGCAGACCGGGCAGATCGACGTCCTCATCCGTAACACCACCTGGACGCTGTCGCGCGATGCGGAGCTGGGCATCGACTTTGGCCCCACCACCTACTACGACGGCCAGGGCGTCATGGTCCATGCCGACATGGGCGTCGCCTCGCTCGACGAGCTGGACGGCGCATCGATCTGCACGCTGACCGGCACGACCACCGAGCTGAACATCACCGAGGCGATGGAAGCCCGCGGGCTGAGCTACGAGCTGGTGCCGTTCGAGCAGTCGAGCGAGACGCTGGCCGCGTTCGAAGAGCGCCGCTGCGACGCGCTGACGTCCGACCAGAGCCAGTTGGCCGGCCTGCGCTCCAGCTCGGCGGATCCCGGCTCGATCGTCGTGCTGCCGGAAGTGATCTCCAAGGAACCGCTCGGCCCGGCCTACATCCAGGGCGATTCGCGTTGGGCGGACGTGGTGAACTGGGTCATCTTCGCGACCTTCACCGCCGAGGAGTTCGGCATCACGCAGGCGAACGTCGATGACTTCCTGTCCTCGACCGACGAGCGCGTGCAGCGCTTCCTCGGCCAGGGCGATGTCGCGTCCGGCTCGTTGATCGGCCTGGACAACGACTTCACGGTCAACGTGATCCGCGCCGTCGGCAACTACGGCGAGATCTACGAGCGCACCGTGGGCATCGACACGCCGCTGGGCCTGGATCGTTCCGGCGGCCTGGGCCTCAACCAACTGTGGACCGACGGCGGTCTGCTCTACGCGCCGGCCTGGCGTTAGCCGTCACACCGGTTTTACCCGTTCTCCCTGGGGCGCTGAGTCCCCAGGGAGACGCTCACCGGCGGGCGCCGTGACCGGGCCGCGTCTTTCCTTTCTGCCGTCGCCGTGCACCACCAGGGGTCCTCACCATGACCGAACATAGACCCTCGACATTCGACAAATCGCTTCATGCGCCCGTCCCCCTGTGGCGCGACATCCGCGTGATCCAGATCGTCGCGCAGGTCGCCTTCCTGGTCGCCGTTGTCGCCGCCGGTTTCCTGCTGATCAACAACCTGATCAACAACCTGGAAGCGAGCAAGATCTCGATCGATTTTGGCGTGCTGGAGCGCCCGTTCGGGACCAAAATCTCCGAGGGGCAGCTCGACTTCAATCCCGGCGAGTCGTCCAACTGGAAGGCCCTGCGGGCCGGGCTGCAAAACACGCTGCGCGTGGTCGTCGTCGGCCTCGCCGGGGCGACCATCCTCGGCGTGCTGGTCGGCATCGGGCGGCTGTCCACAAACTTCCTGGTGCGCAGCGTGGCCGTGACGTATATCGAGATTTTCCGCAACACGCCGCTGCTGGTCCAGCTTTATTTCATTTACCGCGGCCTGCGGCTCACCCTGCCCGAGAGCCTGGCCGATTCGTACCGGCTGCCCGGCCCGGTCTTCATCAACCGCCGCGCGATCAATTTCCCGCTGGTGCAGGGGACGGACACCGCCTGGCTGCTGTACGCCGGGCTTGCTGCCGGGGTGGCGGTCGGGATCGGGCTGTGGATCTGGCGGCTGCGCGTTCAGGACCGCACCGGCCAGCCCGCCCACACCGTTCGCTGGTTCGTGCCCGCCGTGCTGATCGGCGCCGCCGCCGGGTGGCTGGCGTCCGGCGACCCGTTCACGGTGGATTATCCCCGGCTGGAAACGTTCAACTTTGCCGGCGGCGACCGCCTCTCGGCGGAATATACCGCGCTCACCCTGGGCCTGATCCTGTACACCGCCGCGTTCATCGCCGACATCGTGCGGGCGGGCATCCAGGCCGTGCCTTACGGGCAAATCGAGGCCGCCCGCGCCCAGGGATTCAGCGGCGGCCAGACGCTGCGGCTGATCGTGCTGCCCCAGGCGCTGCGCCTGATCATCCCGCCGCTGGGCAACCAGTACCTGAACCTGGCGAAGAACTCCAGCCTGGGCATCGCCATTGGCTTCTTCGACGTCTACAACGTCGCCAACGTGATCTCCAACCAGACGGGGCAGTCGGTCGCGCTGTTCGCCGTGATGATGCTGATCTACCTGGGCATCAGCCTGACGATCTCGGCGATCATGAACGCGGTCAATTACAGCATGCGGTTGAGGAGTCGGTAACATGAGCGGACGGACACCAGAAATTTACGTCGCGCCCACCGAGGCACCGCCCAGCCGCCGCCCGCCCGTCACCAGCATCGGCCCGCTGGGCTGGGTGCGCGCCAACCTGTTCAGCAGCCCGGCCAACTCCATCGCTACGGTGATCACGCTGGCGCTGGTCATCTGGTTCATCGTGAGCTTCCTGTCGTGGTCGATTCGCAGCGCGCAGTGGGGCGTGGTCTACAACAACCTGCGCCTGATCGGCAGCGGCCTGTACGACCGGCGCGAAATCTGGCGCGTCGAGCTGAGCACCGGCATTCTCGTGCTGCTGACCGGGCTGAGCCTGGGCATCTGGGCGCGGGTGGCGCGGGCCGCTTTCGTCGCCGTGCTGGTCACGCTGGGGATCATCCTGCTCGTGCCGATCCTCGCGGCGCGCATCCCCCAGCCGACGATCCATACGCTGATCGAGCCGCGCAAGTCGCCGTCCGATTTCGTATTTGTCGGCTACAAAGGGGAAACCGTGCGCTTCACCCTCACCCCGCAGACCGATCTGGCCGACCTGGACGAGCCGGCGATCGGGTTCATCGAGATGCAGGCGCGCGCCGAGTGGTCCACCCAGGCACGGCAGGCGCGCGCCGGTGACCTCGACCTGGCGGCTTACAACCTGGTCGTCAGCCTGCGGCTGGTCGACAAGACGGGCCGCACCGTCTCCACGCCGGACGGTCCCGCGGAGGTCCGGTTCGGCCCGGACGCGCCGGGCGGCGAGCTGGAAGCCACCCTGCCCGCCGATGGGTGGTACGTGCTCAAGGTGACGCGCGACGACGAGGCCAACGGCGAGCGCGACGATAACGAGGGCTACGCGTGGCTGCGGATCGATGGCGTCGAGCTGTTCTCCAGCCAGGAGGGCCAGACCGCCACCCGCGAGGCGGAATTCGGCGCGCCGCCGCAGGTCGAGCGCCCGCTGTACGCCGAGGAGAAAGCCTACCGTTTCGAGGGCACGCGCACCTTCGGCGAGTTCATCAACCTCCAGATCGCGCCCTTCTTCGAGCGCATCGCCATGCCGCTGGCCCTGGGCGCGGCGCTGTTTGCCAACGGCTGGGTGATCGGCGTGCTCGGCAAGCGCGAGCGCGTGGTCCGGCGCTGGACGCTGATCGGCTGGCTGGTCGCCACCCCGGTGATCCTGATCATCCTGCGCGGCTTCGGCGGATCGCGGGCGCTGCCGCTGGTCTCGACGTCGGTATGGGGCGGCCTGCTGCTGACCATGCTGCTGACCATCGTGGGCATCACGGCGTCGTTCCCGCTCGGCGTGGCGCTGGCGCTCGGTCGGCGCAGCGATCTGCCCGTGATCAAGTGGACCTGCACGCTGTTCATCGAGACTATTCGCGGGGTCCCGCTGATCACGATCCTGTTCATGGCGAAGCTCATCGTCCCGTTCTTCTGGTCCGGCCTGTCGAACATCGACCTGACGATCCGCATGATGATCGGCCTGACGTTGTTCAGCGCGGCTTACCTGGCCGAAAACGTGCGCGGCGGCCTGCAGATCATCCCCTACGGGCAGATCGAGGCGGCGCGCGCGCTGGGGCTCAACCCGTTTCTGACGACCACGTTCATCGTGCTGCCCCAGGCGCTGCGCGCAGTCATCCCCGCCATCGTGGGCCAGTTCATCAGCCTGTTCAAAGACACGTCGCTGGTCGCCGTGGTGGGATTGTTTGAATTGGTGGGCATTGTGGATACTATTGTAAGCGGGCAGCCGATCTACCGGCCCTACCAGCGCGAGGCCTATTTCTTCATCGCCATCGTGTACTTCGTCATCAGCTACGCCATGTCGGACGTGAGCCGGCGGCTGGAGACGTCCGGGGCCGGCAGTCTGCGCCAGTAGGCCCGCATCGAAGGGAAGCGCTTGATGGGTAACGACAATTCCAACGAACCGATCATCTCCTGCCGCGACGTCAACAAGTGGTTTGGCAATTTCCACGTGCTCAAGGACGTCAACCTGGAAGTGCAGCCCCAGGAAGTCGTGGTGATCATCGGCCCGTCGGGATCGGGCAAATCGACGTTCATCCGGTGCATCAACCGCCTGGAAGAACACCAGGAGGGCCAGATCATCGTGGACGGCATCGAGCTGAGCCACGACGTCCGCAACATCGCCGCCATCCGCAGCGAGATCGGCATGGTCTTCCAGCAGTTCAACCTGTTCCCGCACCTGACCGTCATGCAGAATGTCTCGCTGGCGCCGCGCTACGTGCGCCGCCAGCCGCGCCGCAACGCCGAGGAGAGCGCGCTCCAGCTTCTGGCCCGCGTGGGGATTCCCGAGCAGGCGCACAAGTATCCCGGCCAGCTTTCCGGCGGCCAGCAGCAGCGCGTCGCCATCGCGCGCGCCCTGGCGATGCAGCCCAAGATCATGCTGTTCGACGAGCCGACCTCGGCCCTGGACCCCGAGATGATCAAAGAAGTGCTGGACGTGATGAAAGAGCTGGCGCAGAGCGGCATGACCATGCTCGTGGTGACGCACGAAATGGGCTTCGCGCGCGAGGTGGCCGACCGCATCGTGCTGTTCGACGAAGGGCGCATCGTCGAGATGGGCACGCCCGAACACTTTTTCACCAATCCGCAGCACGAGCGCACCAAACTCTTCCTGTCGCAGATTCTCTAGGGAGCCGGAACATGCCTGTCGCCGTCCCAACCTACCGGCGCATCCTCGTGCCGCTCGATGGCTCCGACGCGGCGGAGCACGCCATCGGGGCCGCCGCCGGCCTGGCGCGCCAGCACAACGCCGAGATCGTGCTGCTCTACGTCGAGCACCTGCCCGCCGAGTCGGCAGGGTTGGAACAAAGCGGCCATACGCGCGAGCAGATGCAGGATTACCTCGCCCGCCTGCGGGACCGGCTGCGCGATGATGGCCTGCGCGCCGGGGAACGGGTGATCACGGGCTACGCGCTGCCCGACTCGCTGATCAAGTTCGTCGAAACCGAGCACGTCGACCTGATCGTGACCTCCACCCAGGGCCGGACCAGCATGCTTCGCTGGCTGCTGGGGAACCACGTCGAGGCGGCGCTGAACGCCCTGCCGGTGCCGGTGCTGCTGGTGCGGCCCGTGCTGCAAAAGATCGTCGTGCCGCTCGACGGGTCGAAGTGGTCGGAGAGCGCGCTCCCCAAGGCGGTCGAGATCGCGCGGCAGCACAACGCCGAGCTGGTGCTGCTGCACGTGTACCAGTCGCCGGTGCGCAACTATGCCGACCAGCTCGCCGTGGCGGGCCAACAGCAGTTGGCCGACCAGCCCTTCGAGCAGATGCGCGACCAGCTCACCGCGCTGCGCAACCGGCTGCGCCAGGAAGGCAACCGCGCCCAGGTGCAGATCGTGCACAGCAACAACCCGGCCCAGGCCATCTGCGAATTCGCCGAATCGGAAGAGGGCATCAGCATGGTGGTCATGTCCACGCACGGGCGCACCGGGCTGTCGCGCTGGCTGTTGGGCAGCGTGGCCCAGCGCGTGATCAAGGACCTGCGCTGCCCGGTGACGCTGGTGCATCCGGGCAACGACTGACCGCGCGCGCCTGCGGCACTCCCCGGCGAGCTTTTCCCACGCTCATCCCCTTCACCGCCGCATTGGTGCGGAATCCGCCGTTTGGTATACTCGTGGAATGCTGCCAGCCCGAAGCGTGCAGCATACGACGACTCTCTCCACCGGCGCCTCTCAGATCGCGGTAATCGTGTACCCGGCACCCTGCACAACCGGAGGACTCACCCCATGTCTCAGCCGACCCCCACGCACGATACGCTCGATGACTGGATCGCACGCGAGGCGATTCCCTTCTCTCTCGATTCGCCCGCCACATTCGACGCCGCCATCGACCGGGTGATCGCCGCCCTGGGCGACGCGGTGACCCTGCTCGGCTTCGGAGAAGCGCTGCACGGCGGCGAGGACCTGCTCATGCTCCGCAACCGGCTGTTTCAGCGGCTGGCCGAGGCGCACGGCTACAGCGCCGTCGCCATCGAGAGCAGCTTCACGCGGGCGCCCGCCATCGACGACTACGTCGCCGGACGCGGCCCGGCCTCGTACGACGCCGTGCGGGATGCCGGCTTCAGCCACGACTTCGGGCAGCTCGGCGCGAATCGGGACCTCGTCGAGTGGATGCGGCAGGCCAATGCCGACCCGGCCCGCGACGTCAGGCTCCGCTTTTACGGCTTCGACACCCCGACCGAGATGATGTTCACCGACAGCCCGCGCCGGGCGCTGTATGCCGCGCTGGACGTCCTCGCCCTGGTCGACGGCGACCGCAGCCGGGCGATCCGCGAGCGGATCGATTCGCTGCTCGGCCAGGACGCCGCCTGGGAAACCACCGAGGCCGCGATGGACCCGTCGAAGTCGATCGGGCTGTCGCCGGACGCCACGGCGCTGCGCATCGAAACCGAGGAGCTGATCGCGGACCTGAGCGCGCGCCGCCCCGACCTGGTAGCGGAAACAGGCCGGGATCGCTACCTGGAAGCCGTGCACTTCGCCTCGGTGGCGCGGCAGTTGCTGACCTATCACGCCCAGGCCGCGCGCGATTCGAGTGACCGGATCGTGAGGATGCTCAGCCTCCGCGACGCGTGGATGGCGGACAACCTGGCGTACATCGCCGCCCGCGAGCGCGGGCGCGGGAACGTGTTCGTCTTCGCGCACAACAGCCACCTGAAATACGGCCAGACCGAGTGGCAGTTGGGCCCTCACGCGCTGGCATGGTGGCCGGCGGGCGCGCACCTGCGCGCGATGTTCGGCGCGGGCTACGCCGTCATCGGCTCGGCGCTCGGCGTTTCGGACGCCAACGGCATCGACCAGCCCGAACCAGGCACGCTTGAAGCGCGGCTGACCGCCGCACCGGGACCGGCGCAGTTCGTCCCGACACACCGGGGCCAGGGGCTGCCCGCCGCGGAGGTCGCCGCCCTGCCGACCCGGTCTGGCAGCGCGAAAAACGCGACCTACTTCCCGCTGACGCCCCACAGCCTGGCCGATTTCGACGGGCTGGTCGCCCTGGATTCGACGGCCTACGCGCGCGGCGGCCCGCCGCTGCCACCGTAACGTAGCGAACCTCGCGCCCGCCTTCGTGCAGAATGCCGTGTATTCGATCCGGCAGACTTGTTATCATGTGTGCCAGGGCAGCGGGCCGGCTAACGACCTGGCTGCCGGTTTGTCGCGCTCGATCGTTGAATAGAAAAGGTTTTGGATCATCATGAATGACACACCCTGGGAGAATTTTTTGGTCGCCGCGCGCGGCGGCATTCCGCCCCGGCCTCCGGTCGCGCTCATTGTGGACAGCCCCTGGATGCCCGGCTACGCCAACATGCACACGCTCGACTTCTTCCTGTACCCCGACCGCTGGCTGGCCGTCCACCTATCCCTGACCGAACGCTTTCCGGATGCCGTGTTCCTGCCCGGCTTCTGGGTGGAATACGGCATGGCGAACGAGCCGACCGCCTTCGGCGCGTCCGTGATGTGGCGCGCGGATGCCCCGCCGGCCATGCGTCACGTGAACCTGCCGCCGGAAGCCTGGGCCGACCTGCCCCGCCCCGATCCGCACACTGACGGCATGATGCCGCTGGTCCTGCGGCGGCTGGCGAACCTGGAAGGCGGCGAGCTGCCCGAGCCGCACCGCATCCGCATCGTGGCGGCGCGCGGGCCGCTGGCCCTGGCGACTCACGTGCTGGGCACCACGCCGTTCCTCGAAGCGACCGCCGCCGAGCCGGACGCGGTCGAGGCCGCGCTGGACATCTTCACCGACACTGTGATCGCGTTCCTGCGCGCCCAGCTCGACTGCCTGCGCGAGCCGGTGGGCGTGCTGGTGCTGGACGACATCCCCGGCATGCTCTCGCCGCGCGCCTTCAACCGGGTCGCGCTGCCGTTCCTCAACCGCATTTTCGGCGCGTTCGACGGCCTGCTGCGCATCTACCACAACGACACGCCCTGCGCCCACCTGCTGCCCCACCTGTCCGCGCTGGAGATGGACGTTTTCAACTTCAGCCACGAGATGCCGCTGGCCGAGGTGAAAGACGCGCTGGGGCCGGAGATCGCGCTGCTGGGCAACGTCGCCCCGCTCGATCTGCTGGTGCGCGGCACGCCGGACCAGGTCGAGGCGGCGGCGCGGGACTGCATCGCCCAGGCGGGCGACGGGCGCGGGTTCATCCTGTCGGCGGGCGGTGGCGTGTCGCCCGGCACCCCCGCCGAGAATATCGATGCCCTGATCCGGGCTACGACATGACACAGATCATGTCCCGCCCGGCTTTTTTCGCGTTACACTAGGGCTGTTTGCCGTCCAACACGCGAGGAATGCCACCATGCAACGGTTGATCGCCCTCACCTGCGAAGCCCTGGCGCGCAGCATGTACGCGCTGGCGGCCCAGTCGCCGCACACGGTCTCGATCCGGCTGTATCGCCAGGGGCTGCACAACACCCCCAAGCGGCTGCGCGAGACGCTCCAGGAACAGATCGACGCCATCGAGCCGGACGAGTGCGACGCGATTCTGCTTGTGTACGGCATGTGCGGCATGGCGACGGTGGGGTTGGCCGCGCGGCATACGCCGCTGGTGATCCCGCGCACGCACGACTGCATCGCCCTGTACCTCGGCTCGCTCCAGCGCTACCAGACCGAGTTCGACGCGCATCCCGGCACGTACTGGTACAGCCTCGATTACATGGAGCGCAACGAGCCGGGATCGAACGTGGGGCTGGGCGCGGCCAACCTGGGCGCCATGGACGAGATCTACGAGGAATACGTCGAGAAATACGGCCAGGACAACGCCGATTACCTGATGGAAGTCATGGGCGAATGGGGCAAGCACTACGAGCGAGCGGCCTTCATCGACATGGGCACCGGCGACGGGCAGGAATTCGAGCAGCGGGCCCGCGACGAAGCCCAGCGCCGGGGCTGGATCTTCGAGCGCAAAGAGGGCAGCAAGCGCCTGTTGAAGATGCTGGCCGATGGTACGTGGAACGAGGACGAATTTCTGATCGTGCCGCCGGGGCACGTCATCCAGCAGACGGGTCTGGACGGTTTGATCACGGCAGCGAAAGCGAACGGTACCGGCAATGACTGAAGTCATTTTCCAGCCGATTGGGCGGCGCATCGACGCGCGACCCGGCGACATCCTGTTGGAGGTTGCACAGGAAGCGGGCGTCGCCCTGTCGGCGGTGTGCGGTGGGGTGGGCGTCTGTGGCGACTGCCGCGTGCGCGTGCTGCGCGGCGCCGTTTCCGGCGTGAATTCGACCGAGCGCGAAATGCTCTCCGGCACGGACCTGGAGAGCGGGCTGCGGCTGGCCTGCCAGGTGGCGATCGAGGGCGACGGCGAGGTCGTGGTCGATGTCCCGCCGGATTCGCTCAGCGCGCCGCAGCGCAGCCAGGTCGAAGGCGAGGAGATCGCGCTCGACGTCGCGCCGGTGGTCCAGCTTCACCACCTCGCGGCCCTGCCGCCGTCGGTCGAAGACCTGCGCGGCGACTGGGAACGCGTGCAGGGCATCACGCCGTCCGACTGGACGGTACCCGCCGCCACCCTGGCCGACCTGCCCGGCATCCTGCGCCAGCACGACTGGCGCGTGCGCATGGTCACCCACGGGCGCGACGTGGTGCGCTTCCTGCCCCCGGCGCGCGTCCCGCTGGGCTTCGCCGTGGACGTGGGCACGACCGGGCTGGCTGCCTACCTGGTCGACCTGACGAACGGCCAGACGCTGGGCATCGCCGGGGCCACCAACCCGCAGATCGCCTATGGCGAGGACGTGATGGCCCGCCTGACGCTCGTCGTGCGCGACGCGGCGGGGGCCGGGCGGCTCCAGAAGACCATCGTCGAGGGCCTCAACGGGCTGCTGCGCGAGGTGTGCGCCCAGGCGGGCGTCACGACGCGCGACGTGGTCGACGTGGTGACGGTCGGCAACACGGCCATGCATCACCTGCTGCTGGGCCTGCCGGTCGAGCAGCTTGGTTCCGCGCCGTACGTGCCCGCCATCTCGTCGCCGATGGTCACGCCCGCCGCCCCGCTCGGCCTGGATGTCGCGCCGGATGCGCGCGTGTACCTGCCGCCCAACCTGGCCGGGTTCGTCGGGGGTGACCACATGGCGATGCTGCTGGCGACGGACACCGCCAACCAGCCCGGCGTCACGCTGAGCCTGGACATTGGCACCAACACCGAGGTCACGCTCAACGCGCACGGCCAGATGTGGAGCTGCTCGACGGCGTCCGGCCCGGCCTTCGAAGGCGCCCACATCCGCGACGGAATGCGCGCCGCCGACGGGGCCATCGAGCGCCTGATCTGGCGCGACGGCGAGCTGCAATGGCTGACGATCAACCACGCGCGCCCGGTCGGCCTGTGCGGGTCCGGCATTCTGGACGCCGTGGCCGCGCTGCGCACCGCCGAGATCATCTCGCTGACCGGGGCGATGGACCGGTCGCACCCCAACGTGCAGCCGGAGAAGGTCAACCCCTGGTTCGAGATCGCGCCCGCCTCGCAGACCGGCCACGGGCGCCCGGTCGCCATCAGCCGCTCGGACGTGAACGAAGTCCAGCTCGCCAAAGCCGCCATCCGCGCCGGGATCAAGCTACTGACCGAGCGCGCCGGAGTGAGCGAGATGGACATCGACCGGGTGATCGTCGCCGGAGCGTTCGGCAATTACATCGACCTGGAGAGCGCGATCGTGATCGGCATGTTCCCCGCGCTGCCGCTCGAACGCTTCCACCAGGTCGGCAACGCCGCCGGGATCGGCGCCAAGCGCCTGCTGATCAACGCGGACGAACGCGCGCGCGCCGCGGCGCTGGTCCGGCAGTTGACCTACATCGAGCTGACCAACCATCCCGATTTTTCCGACCGTTTCAGCCAGGCCGTGATGCTAACCCCCGATCCGTGGGATTGAACTTTCGCCAAGAGGAGAGAGACACGCTATGCAGACCGTTCTCAAGGGGCCATCGACCGAGGTGATCATCGGCCCGGACGAGCCGATCGTGATGATCGGCGAGCGCATCAACCCGACCGGGCGCAAGGTGTTCAGCGCGGAGCTTCAGGCGGGCGACCTGAGCCGCATCCCGCGTGACGCGGTCGCCCAGGCCGAAGCGGGCGCGACCGTGCTGGATGTGAACGTGGGCGCCGCCAGCGTGGACGAAGTCGCCCTGCTGCCGCGCGCCGTCCAGATGGTGCAGGACACGGTCGATCTGCCCGTCTGCCTGGATTCGCCCAATCCCGCGGCGCTGGCCGCCGCGCTCAAGGTCGTCCGGGGGCGCGCGCTGATCAACTCGGTGAACGGCGAGAGCGACAAGCTGGCCGCCGTGCTGCCGCTGGTGGCGGAATACGGCGCCGCCGTGATCGCGCTGTGCATGGACGACAGCGGCATCCCGGCCACGCCGGAAGCGCGGCTGGCCGTTGCCGAAGCCATCCTCGAACGGGCCCAGACGCTGGGCATTCCGCCGGAAGACGTCGTGTTCGACCCGCTGGTGATGGCCGTTGGCGCCGATCACACCGCGGGCGCGACCACGCTCGCCACCGCCCGCCTGATCCGCGAGCGGCTGGGCAGCAACATGACCGCCGGGGCCAGCAACGCGTCGCACGGCATGCCGGAGCGCGAAGTGCTCAACACGGTGTTCCTGGCGCTGCTGGCACAGGCCGGGGTCAACGCGCCGATCTGCAACCCGCTCAAGAACGGGCTCGCCGTGCGCGCCATCGACCTGATGATGGGCCACGACGAATGGGGCGGCGCGTACATCAAAGCCTACCGGACCCTGCAAAAGCGCGAGGCTCAATCCTCGTAGAACGCTACGATCCGCCGGGCTGTGTCGATCACGCTCTCGCGCAGCTCCGGCGGGTCGAGCACCTCCGCCAGCGCGCCAAACCCGAGGACGTGCGTCCGCGCGATGGACAGCGTCTCGAAGGTGAGCGACAGCGTCAGCCAGCCGTCGCCGTCCGGCGGGCCGGCCTCGGCGATGGTCGCGTGGATGCCCTCGCCAAAGATGTGCGGCAGCATGGGCAGCAGCGCCGGGGCCAGCCGCAGCCGGACCGGGTAGCGCGCCCGGCTGGCCTCGAACTGCGCGCTCCACGACGCCCAGTACGTCGCCAGGTCGAAATCCGGCGGGCGCTCGAACCGCTCGTCGAGCACGGTCGCGTCCTGCACGCGCGAGACGCGATAGACGCGCACGCGGTCTTCCTCCACGCCCACCAGGTACCAGATGCTCGCCTTGGCAACAAGCCCGTAGGCATCGACACGTCGCTCGACCTGCTGGCCGTCGCTCCGCCGGTAGACCAGATCGATTTTGCGATCGTCCCACACCGCCTGCTGCAGGGCGGGCAAAAACGGCACCGGCTCCTCGGGCCGGAACCACCCCGCCGCGTCGAGCAGAATCCGCTGGCGGACCCGCTGGGCCTCGTCGCGCCGGACGGAGGGCAGCGCGGCCAGCAACTTGAGCATCGCGTCCTCGACCGCCTGGCCCAGCCCCAGGTCGGCCAGCGGGCGCGACACGCCGGCGACGAACAGCGTCCGGACCTCCGCCTCGGTCAGGCCGGTCAGGCTGGTGCGGTAGCCCTCCACCAGCGCGCAGCCGCCGTTCGGCCCGCGCTCGGTGTAGACCGGCACGCCCGCCGCGTTGAGCGCGTCCAGGTCGCGGTAGATCGTCCGCTCCGAGACGCCGAGCGTGCCGGCCAGTTGGGCGGCGGTGAGTCGTCCTTTGGATTGCAGCAGCAGCAAAATCGAGAGCAGCCGGTCGGCGCGCACGGGTCACCTCCTGATTCGCCACGAGCATACCACATAATCCTGACAAAAGGTGTCAGGAATGCCTGGTATGATGGATCAGAATATCCGTCCCCCGTTCGATCAAGGAGTCCTTTGAATGGCTGAAACCACCGCCAACCCGCTCACCTATTACGCCTATCCCGGCCTGATGACGACCCCCGGCGAGCACGCCGCGCTGCTGCAAGGATTGCCGGAAGCCATCCCGGCGTTGTGCGCGATCGTGCAGCACAACCTGCTGCACGTCCATTGGGCCGAGCGCTATGGTTCTCCCCTGCCGCCCGAACGCAGGGCCGAGGTCAACATCCGCCGCGCCTCGACCATGCTGGCGGGCATCGCCGCCCGCGACGACCGCCTGCTGACCCTGCCGCGCCCGGTGGACAGGCGGCAGGTGGGCAACTGCCGCCACTTCGCGGTGATGCTCAGCACGCTGCTGCGCCACCAGGGCATCCCGGCGCGCGCCCGCTGCGGCTTCGGGGCATATTTCACGCCCGGCCAGTTCGAGGATCACTGGGCGTGCGAAGTCTGGAACGAGGCCGAGCGCCGTTGGGTGATGGTCGATGCTCAGCTCGACGCGCTCCAGATCGAGGCCCTGGGCGTGACGTTCGACCCGCACGACGTGCCCGCCAGCCAGTTCATCGTCGCCGGGCGCGCGTGGCAGATGTGCCGCCGCGGCGAGGCCGACCCGGAGACGTTCGGCATCTTCGACATGCGCGGGCTGTGGTTCGTGTGGGGCAACCTGCTGCGCGACCTGGCCGCGCTCAACAAGATGGAACTGCTGCCCTGGGACTGCTGGGGGCTGATGGAAACCGACGATCCGGGCAGCGACGAGGCCCTGGCCGTCTACGACCGCGTCGCCGAGCTGACGCTGGGCATCGACGATGATTTCGGCGCGGTGCGCAGCCTCTACGACAGCGATCCGGACCTGCGCGTGCCGCCGGAGATCATCAGCTACATCGACGGCAAGCCGGAGATCGTCAACATCCTCGCAGGGGAGGAGTTCCCCGCCTGAAGATCGGCACGATTCGCGCAAATCCGGTATAGTGGCTGCGTTCTACCGGCAGCCACTATTTTTGTGATTCGCCCGCGACCAGAATGAGGAGCAGCCGCGTGATTCGCCGTTTGACATTCAGCAGCCTGTTCGTGGCCGCCCTGCTGGCCCTGGCGCTGTGGGGGCTCCGCGCGACGCCGCGCGCCGCGGACGCGTGGCAGCCAACCGCCTCGCCGGTCCCGTCGCCCACGCCGTTCGTCGAGCCGGAGGGCTGTTGGGAGCCGCCCGACGACTACACGCGCCTGTGGGTCAACGGGGGCCTGTTCAACGCCCGCACCATCGCCATGCTCGATCACGCCCAGGCGCTGTACGATGCCCAGGGCGGGACGCTCGACCTGCGGCTGGCGATCACCCAGGGCAGCTACACCGGCGGCGCGCTGGCGGCCAGCTTCGGCACGCACGACGGCGGCGGCGCGGTCGACCTGTCGGTGCGTAGCCCGGTCGATTGGTCCGTGCAGGCGGACGAGATCGAGCCGATGCTGCGCGCGCTGCGCGCAGCCGGGTTCGCGGCGTGGCTGCGCGCCGAGGACGAGTTGTATCCCGGCTCGGTGATCCACATCCACGCCATCGCGGTCGGCGACGCGGAACTGTCGGAAGCCGCCCGCGCCCAGATCGACGGCACGTTCGGCTACCTGCGCGGCTACGATGGCCTGCCGCAGATCAACGGCGTGCCCATTCCCGATCGCTACGGCAGCCCCGTGATCTGCCGCTGGATGATCGCGCGCGGGTTCCAGGACATGCGCGGCTGGCCGAACCCCCTGCCCACGCCGGGCGGCACCGCCCAGGCCGTGACCGCGCTGCCATGAGCGCCGCGCTGCTGCTCACCGGCGACCCCGGCTGCGGGAAGACCACGCTCCTCCGGCGCGCGGTGGCGCGGGTGGCGGGCCCCACCGGCGGCTTCTACACCGAGGAGATCCGCGAGAGCGGCGTCCGCCAGGGATTCGCCATGGTCACGTTCGACGGCGCGCGCGGCATCCTGGCCCACCGATCGATCCCCGGCCCGCCGCGCGTCGGCGCGTATGGCGTGGACCGGGCCGCACTGGACGCCATCGGCACGGCCAGCATTCGCCGGGCGCTGGAGGGGGCCAGCCTGATCGTGATCGACGAGATCGGCCCGATGGAGATGACCTCGCCCGCGTTCTGCCAAGCCGTGCTCGACGCGCTCGACGGCGACATCCCGATCCTGGGCACCATCGTCAAGCGCAGCAGGCCGTTCTCGGACCAGATCAAAGCCCGGCCCGGCGTCGAGTTGATCACCGTGACGCGGGCCAACCGCGAGTGGCTCGTGGCGCCGATCCTCGACCGGCTGCGCGCCGCCGGCCTGACCCTGACCCAATGAGAGAATCCCGGTGAGAACCCTTTCCGCCAACCACGTTCGCCTGTCGCCGCTGCGCATCCAGATCATCGGGCTGGCCATCGCGCGATTGGTGCTCAACGCCGGGCACCGCATGGTGTACCCCTTCCTGCCGACCTTCGCCCGCGGTCTGGGCGTGGACCTGGAAGCCATCGCGCTGGCGGTGACGGCACGCTCCGGCCTGGGCGTGATCAGCCCCGTTTTCGGCGCGTTTGCCGACGCGCGCGGGCGCAAGAACGCCATGCTCGCCGCGCTGCTGCTGTTCGCCGCCAGCATGGCGCTGGTCAGCCTGTGGCCGACCTACCCGGCGCTGTTCGTCGCACTGCTGCTCGGCAGTGTCGCCAAACTCGTGTACGACCCGTCGATGCAGGCGTACATCGGCGACCGGGTGACGTACACACGGCGCGGGCTGGCGATCGCCATCACCGAGCTGAGCTGGTCCGGCGCGTTTCTGCTGGGCATCCCGCTGCTCGGCTGGCTGATCGCGCGGGCGGACACGTGGCGAGCGCCGTTCCCGCTTCTAACGCTGGCCGGGCTCGGCGCGTCGATCCTGGTGTGGCGCGTGCTGCCCGCCGACGAGCCGCTCGCCGTCCGGCGCCCGTCGCTGGCCGAGGGCGCGCGGATCGTGCTGGCGCACCCGACCGCGCTGGCCGGGCTGTTCGTCAGCATGTTGATCAACCTGAGCAACGAGACGATCGGAATCGTCTACGGCGCGTGGATGGAGGACGCCTTCGGGCTGCAAGTGGCCGCATTGGGCGCGGCGTCCGCCGTGATCGGGCTGGCGGAGCTGGGCGGCGAGAGCCTGGTCGCCGGGGTGGTGGATCGCGTGGGCAAGCGCCGCGCCGTGGCCGCCGGGCTCGCGCTCAACGCGGGGGCGTGCCTGCTGCTGCCCGCGCTGGCCTTCCGCGTGGAGGGCGCGCTGGTTGGCCTGTTCGTGTTCTACATCACCTTCGAGTTCGCCATCGTCAGCCTGATCCCGATCATGACCGAGCTGCTGCCCGGCGCGCGGGCGACGCTCATGGCCGGCAACGTGGCCTTCTTCGCGCTGGGGCGCATGGTCGGCGCGCTGATCGGCCCACCGCTGTTCGCGTCCGGGCTGCTCGCCAACGGGATCGTCGCGGCTGCCGGCAACCTGCTGGCGCTGGCGCTGCTGGTGGGCTTCGTCAAGCAGGAGTGAGCGCCCGCTAGACCGGCAGCTCGAACAGGAACGTCGTCAGCCCCGGCGCGCTCTCGACCCAGATGCGCCCGCCATGCAGCGCAACCAACTGCTGCGCGATCGCCAGCCCCAGGCCGCTGCCGCCCGTGTCGCGGGCGCGGGCGTCTTGGGCCCGCCAGAACGGCCTGAACACCTGGGCCGCCTGCTCCGGCGCGAGTTCCTGCCCCGTGTTGCTCACTACGAAGCGCACTCGGTCGCCCTGCCGCGCCGCCCGCACCGTGATCCGGCCCTCCGGCGGCGTGTGGCGGAGCGCGTTGGTCAGCAGATTCCCCAGGACTTGCTGCATCCGGTCCACATCGGCGCGGACCGCCGGCAGCCCCGGCTCGAAGTCGTGCTCCAGCGTGATGTTCGCGTCCAGCGCCAGCGGCTCGAAGCTCTGCACGGCGCGGCGGGCCAGCTCGTCCGCGGGCACGGCGACGCGCTCCAATGACAGCTTCCCGGCCTCGGCCCGCGTCAGCAGGCGCAGGTCGTCCACCAGCCGGCTGAGGTGGATCGTCCGGTCGTAGGCGACCGCCAGATGCTCGCCGTCCAGGGGAAACACGCCGTCGAGCATGGCTTCCAGGTGGCCGCGCAGCACGCTGACCGGCGTGCGCAGCTCGTGCGCGATGTCGGTCGCCATGCGCTGGCGCAGCGCCTCGCCCTCGGCCAGATCGCGCGACATGGCGTTGAAGGCGCGGGCCAGGTCAGTCGTCTCCGCCGTGCCGCTGGCGTTCACCTGGCGGCCAAATGCGCCCGCCGCCAGGTCGTGCGCCGCCGCCGTCAGCGCGCGCAGGGGCCGCGTGAGCTGCCACGCCAGCAGCGCCCCCGCTAGCACCGCGACCAGCGTCGCCATGACTGCCGTGATCGCCAGCCGCTCGGTAGTGTCGTCCAGAAAACGCTGCTCCGCCTCGCCGAGCGCCTGCCCGCCGGGCGTCTGCTGGGCCAGCCACCCCACCTGCTGCCCGTCCACGTTCAGCGCGACGGCATTCGCGCGCGCCCCGGCGTCCACCACCGTGCCGACCAGCGCCGGATCGGTCGCGGCCCGGATGACACCCGCCATGTCGGCGATCATCACCTGCCGCCCGCCGCTCCCGACGCCGCCCCCAGCACCGCGCCCCTGTCCCTGCCCCTCACCCTGTCCCTGGCGCGGGCCGGGGAGCAGCGCTTCGGCGCCCTCCCAGGAACCCGTCTCGGCGTAGTGGGCTTCGAGCCGCTCGACGACCGTCGCCTCGAATGAAGCGCTGTCGCGCTGGTTGACGTAGTGGCGAAAGCTGCTCTCGATGGTGCTGCGCACGACCAGCGCCACCGCGCCGACGGCGATCCAGGCCACCAGCAAAAACGCCAGCGACAGCCGCATCCATAGTCTATTCATGGTGCGACCGCATCCGGTAGCCCACGCCGTACACCGTCTCGATGAACTGCGGCTGGCGGGGATCGTCCTCGATCTTGGCGCGCAGGTTCTTCACGTGCACGTCGATGGTGCGCTCGTACCCGGCGAACGCTTCGCCCTGCACCCGTTCGAGCAGCTCCATGCGCGTGAACACCCGGTCGGGCCGCGCGATCAACACGGCCAGCAAGTCGAACTCGCTCGGCGTCAGGTCGACGCGCTGGCCGCCTTTCGTCACCAGCCGCGTCTCGGCGTTCAGTTCCAGGTCGCCCACGCGCCACACCGTCGGCTCCGATGACAGGTCGCCATACGCCCGCCGCAGCACGGCCCGCACGTGCGCGACCAGCACGCGCGGGCTGAACGGCTTGGTGATGTACTCGTCCGCGCCGATCTCCAGCCCGGTGATCTTGTCGAAATCGTCCACGCGCGCCGTCAGGAAGATGATCGGCACGTCGCTCTCCTTGCGGATCAGCCGGGCGGCGTCCCAGCCATCCATCTCCGGCATCATCACGTCGAGGATCACCAGGTCGGGCTGCTCGTGGCGATAGGTGAACAGCGCTTCGCGCCCATCCCGCGCAACGACCACGTGAAGTCCGGCGTTCTCCAGGTAGGCGCGCACCGTGTCGAGGATGTGTTGTTCGTCGTCGGCGATCAGGATTTTGCGGCTCATACTGCCCCCATCACGTCACGTTCGTCACCGTCAAATAAACACCGAGAACCCGTTTTTCGCCACTGCCGCCCGCGCCGGGCAGGCGATCCCACCCGGCGGCGCTCCACGCGCTCAGTTCTGCCGCCACGGCGGGCCGCCGCCCGCGCCCGCCTGCGGCGCGCTCGGCTGGACGATGGCCGGTGCAGTCGGCTCCAGGCTGCGCAGGTACGCCGTTAGCGCGGCGATGTCCGCGTCGGACAGGCGCCCGCCCCAGGCCGGCATGTTCGTCCCCGGCACGCCCAGCGAGACGATCTGCTGGATGGCCGCGTCCGGCGTCTCGTTCAAGAACGTCTGGTTGTTCAGCGCGGGGGCCATGGCCGTGCCGAAGCCGGTCGAGCCGTGGCACTGGGCGCACAGCAGGCCGTACAGCCATTCGCCCTGCGCGATCGCCTCGGGACTCATGTCCACCGGCTCCGCCTCGATGACCGGTATCTCGATCCCGGCGGCGGCCAGCTCCGGCCAGCGGCGCACCAGCAGCGTCAGGTTGGCGATGTCCTCATTGGAGAGCGCGCGGCTCCACCCGGCCATCAGCGTGCCCGGCACGCCCTGCTCGATGATGCGGCTGACGTCGGCATCGGTCAGGCGGGCGCGCAGCTCGTCGCTGTCCAGCGCGGGAGCCAGCGCGGTGCCTTCGGCGTTCGCGCCGTGGCAGGCCGCGCACTCCGCCGCGAAGAGAGTCAATCCCCCCGCCAGGGCGTCGCCATCCGGCAGCGCCCGCACGGAGGCCAGCGTTTCGTCGGTCAGCTCGACGAGCACCGGCTCCGGCGGCGTCAGGCCCAGTTCGTCGACGCGCGCGGCGACTGCCGACCAGTTCCCGTACTGGATCACCGCGATCAGCGTGTCGATCTGCGCGTTGGTGAAGATGCCGCCCTCGTTCGCGCCGTACGCCGCCATCACGGTGTTGTAGCGCCCGCGCTCGATGACCTTGAACAGGTCCTCGTAGGCCATGCTCTGCACGCCCTCGGAGTTGAGCAGGGGCGTGGCGCCCAGCCCTTCGCCCGCCGCGCCGTGGCACAGCGCGCAGTTTTCGGCGTACAGGTCCATGCCCGCCGTCACCGCCTCGACGCGCAGATCGCGGATCGCGTCCGCCTGCCGGTCCGGTTCGCGCAGCATCGCCACGCCCAACACGACCAGAATCAGGCCGGTCGCCAGCAGTCCTATCCAGGTCAATTCGCGTGTCATCGGGCGTCCCTCCTAGGCGTAAACGGCGTCATCGGGCCGGGTGTGGTCGCGCTGGATGGTCGTGCCGGTATCGACCCTGATCGCGCCAGCCTCGATAGTGATCGGGAAGCGGTCGAGCGGGCGCGGCGCAGGCGGGTTGATCACGTCGCCGTCGATCTCGAAGGCCGACGCGTGGCACGGGCAGATGAACTGTCCCGCCGCCTGGTCCCACGGCACGGCACAACCCAGGTGCGTGCACTTGCGATACAGCGCCAGGAAGCCGCCGTCCGCCTGCCGGACCAGGTAGAACCGCCCGTTGGGGAACGGCGTCACGCTGCCCGGCGGATAATCGTCGGCCAGCCCCGCGTCGAACACGCCGCCGAACTCGCCCTCGGTGACTTTCGGCGCGAAGAAGCGGTAAGCCACCAGTCCCCCTTCGGCCAGGGCCACCGCCCCCGCCGCGCCCCACGCCCACTTGAGAAAGTCGCGGCGGGTGACCTCCGCCCCGCGAGACGTTTCCGCCACCATCACATCACCTCCCAGGGCCACATCAGCGCCATGCCCTCGCCGCGGAAGGCCACTCCGATCACGGTCAGCACAACGAACGACACGACAAGCAGGGTGAACACGCTCTGCCGGGCCTCGCACGCCGACGCCCCAAACGCGCGGCGCACGAAAACGTAATACAACACCAGCATCAGCAGCAGGATCGCCAGCGGCACCCAGCCGTTGCTGATGATCGTCGGCAGGCTGGGCAGCAGCGCGGGCAGATCGAGCAGGTATTCGTCCAGCAGCACGAGGGCCGGCGTCGCCACCAGCCCGGTCAGCGCGCCGACCGCCGCCGTGACGCGCCCGCGCCGCGACCGGAACCAGATTCCTTCCGCGTCGCTGTCGAAGCGCAGGTACGGCAGCGCCGCCAGCGCTCCCAGCGCCAGCCCCGGTACCACGATCGCGCCGAACACGGGATGAAAGTGCAGCAGCAGCTCCTGAAGACCCATGAAATACCACGCGGCTTTGGCCGGGTTCGGGCTGTGATCCGGGTTGGCGGCCTCTTCCAGCGGCGCGTCCATCCACGACGCCCACAGCAGGATCAGCGCGATCATCACCAGGGCGAACACGAACTCGATCGCGACCAGGTGCGGCAGCGTGGTCACCTTCTCGACGCGGTCCGGCGGCGGCTCGTCCAGGCGGCGCGGGATGGAGAGCGTGTCCTTGCGCACGCGCCAGATGTGGAACGAGATGATACCCATCAGCATCAGCGGGATGATCGCCACGTGCAGCCCGTAGAAGTTCGTCAGGGTCGCCGCGCCGACCTCCGGCCCGCCGAGGATCAGGCGGCTGATCGCCGGCCCGATCACCGGCACGTAATCGAGCAGGCTGGTGCCGACCGTCACCGCCCAATAGGCGAGCTGGTCCCAGGGCAGCAGGTAGCCGGTGAAATTGGCCGCCACCACCAACAGCAGCAGCGCGATCCCCAGCACCCAGTTGAATTCGCGCGGGGGGCGGTAGCCGCCCGTGAAGAACACGCGCAGCATGTGCAAAAACGCCACCACAACCATCAGGTTACCGCTCCAGTGGTGCAGGTTGCGGATCATCTGGCCGAACTGAATCTCGGTGCGCAGCCGCAGCATGTCGTTGTAGGCGCGCTCCGGCGTGGGCGTGTAGACGAACATCAACATGATGCCCGTCACGGCGAGGATCATCATCAAGAGGATCGCCAGCCCGCCCAGGCCCCAGGTGTAGGTGAATTTGAGCGTCGGCTTGGCGACCTTGCTGGGGTGGATGTGCAGGATCAGGTTGTTCATCACGACGCGCATCCGGCCCCGGTCGTCGTGGGGCGGGAGTTCGTCGCGCTGGACGGACTCCCAAACGCGCTGGGGCAGGCTCTCCGGGCGCGGATCTTGAACGGTCATGTGGTATTCTCCTGGCTGGATGAGGTGCGAATGGGAGAACGAAGGCGGGCGTTACTGCCGCCCGCCGCGGAACTGCCGGCCCTGGGTGCCCTGCGCGTCGGTCGCAGTGCCTGCGGCCTGGTTGCCCTGACCACCGCCCTGCGCAGCGCCCGCGGCCTGGTTGCCCTGGCCCTGGTTACCTTGCCCCTGCGCACCCTGGGTGTTCATCCACAGCAGCCGCCCGTTCTGATCGCGGATGGTCACCTGCTGGCCGCTGGCATCGAACGTCACCACCCCGGCCTCGAACTGCCCGTTCAGCCAGTAGCCCTGGACCGCCAGTGCGTCGCGCACCGAGAACCAGATCCCCTGCTCGCTCCAGAAATCGACCTGGCCCAACATGACGCGCACCGTCTCACCCGCCTGCGTCTGAAGCGTGAGCGCCAGCGGCTCGACCATCGTCACCGAGCCGCGCAGCGTTTCCCACTGCGCCGCGGGGACCAGCACTCCCTGCCATTGGCCCTGGCCGCCTTGCCCCTGGCCGCCCTGCGCACCGCCTGCGGCCTGATTGCCCTGGCCCTGAGCACCCTGCCCACCGGCAGCAGCACCGTTGGTATTCCCGTTGCGTCCCGGCCCGGCCCACAGCGGGCGCCCGTTCGGGTCGCGCAGCATCAGGCGCTCGCCGGTGGCGGTCTTGGTCACCTCGCCCACCTGGAACTGCGTCCCCTGCCAGAAGCCCAACACGGCCACGGCGTCGCCCGGCGCGAACGTCACGCCCTGCGCCTGCCAGAACCCCGGCTCGCCCAACTGGATGGCGAGCGTTTCCCCGGCGCCGGTCTGCACGTTCAGCGTAGAGTTCACCAGGCTGGTCACCGTGCCATCGATCGTGACCCAGTCTTCCGCGGGCACCTCGACCGCCTGCCCGGCTCCGGCAGTCGCGCCGCCGCCCGCCGCGCCGCCCGACCACAGCGGCTGGCCTTCCGCCGTGCGCACCGCAAGCTGCGACCCGTCGGCTTTGGTCACGGTCCCGGCGTGCGCCTGTTGGCCGTTATAGAATCCCTCGACGGTCACGCGATCCCCGGCGGCCAGCGTCACACCCTGCGCGCCCCAGTAGCTCGACGGCCCCAGCTCAACGTAAATCTCGCTGCCGTCGTCGAGCGCCAGCGTGAAGCCAACCGCGTCCAAGAGCGCGATGGTGCCGCTGGCCGACCACGACTCGCCCACCATCGACAGGGACTGGTTTTGCTGCTGCTGGAGCTCTACCGGCCCGGTGCCGTCCCCGGACTGGGGAACCGCGGGCGCGGTGGGCGTGGCGGTCACGGTCTGCGCCAGCGCATCCGCGGCGGCGGGCTGCGCGTCGCCAACGGCGGCGGCGTCCTGTGCCGAAACGGGGTTGGCGAGCACGTCCGGCGTTTCTTCATCCGGCGATTGGCGGGTCGCGTCGTACATCCCAACCCCAGCCGCGCCGATCAATGTCAAAGCGAGCAGTCCAATCACGAGCTTCTGTATCATCATTTTCTCTCCACACGTCACACTGCTTCAGCGGAATGCTCCTGATCATGCCGGAACATTATGTAGGAATTATGAAGGCGGTATGTGAAGATTATGTGCGGATCGCCGGGCGGGAATACCACGGCGGGCCGCACCTGCGGTACACTTCAGGCCATCACCGGCGCGTCACACGGAAGGAACGCCCGCCCATGTCCACGCTGTACATCGTGCCCACGCCCATCGGCAACCTGGAGGATATCACGCTGCGCGCGCTGCGGATCCTGGGCGAGGCCAGCCTGATCGCCGCCGAAGACACGCGCACGACGCGCGTGCTGCTCGACCATTACGCGATCACCACGCCGATGACCAGCTACCACGAGCACAACAAACTGGCGAAGCTCGACAGCCTGCTCGACGCGCTGGCGAGCGGAGACGTGGCGCTCGTCTCCGACGCGGGGATGCCCGGCATCTCCGATCCGGGCTACGAGCTGATCCGCGAGGCGCTGGCGCGAGACGTCCCGGTCGTGGTGTTGCCCGGCCCGTCCGCCGTGGTGACGGCCCTGGTCGCGTCCGGCCTGCCCACCGATCGCTTCCTGTTCGTCGGATTCCTGCCGCGCCGCAAGAAGGCGCTGCACGCCGCGCTGGCGGCCCTGGCGAGCGAGCCCGGCACCCTGGTCGCCTACGAAAGCCCGAACCGGCTGGCGGCCACGCTCCAGGCCGTGCTGGACGTGCTGGGCGACCGTCCGGTCGCCGTCGGGCGCGAGCTGTCCAAGCTGTACGAGGAAGTGCGGCGCGGCCCGGCCAGCGCGGTGCTGGCCCACTTCGCGGAGAACTCGCCCCGGGGCGAGATCACGCTGGTGATCGGCGGCGCGACCGATACGCCGCGCGACGAGCCGTGGGACGCCGACCGGGTCCGCGCGGCGCTGCAAGCCCGGCTGGATTCCGGCGACTCGCGGACGGCAGCCGCCCGCGCCGTCGCGGAACAGGCGGGCTGGAACCGGCGCGACGTGTACAACCTGGACCTGGACTGACCGGGCCGGAAGGTGGCGCTTCACCCACCAGCCGGTATCATATGGCGCGGGTTTGCGGGTTGATTCGCCCGCTTCAGCGGGCCAGGGGCCCGATCACCGTTCACCGACCGGACAACCGTATGCGCATCCTGATGCTGTCGAAAGCCTGCGTGGTGGGGGCCTACCAGCGCAAGCTCGAAGAAATGGCCCGCCTGCCGGACGTCGATCTGCGCGTGCTGGTCCCGCCGAGCTGGCGCGACGACCGGGGCGACCTGCGCCTGGAGCGCGCCCACGTCGAGGGCTACGATCTGCGCGTCACGCCGATCCGCTTCAACGGCCATTTTCACCTGCACTACTATCCCCGGTTCGGGCAGCAGGTGCGCGCCTTCCAGCCGGACATCGTGCACATCGACGAGGAGCCGTACAACCTCGCCACCTGGCACGCGCTGTGGCACGCCCGGCGGCACGGCGCCAAGACGTTGTTTTTTTCGTGGCAGAACATCCCGCGCCGCTACCCGCCCCCCATCCGGCTGGCCGAGCGGTGGGTGCTGCGCCATGTCGATTACGCCATCATGGGCACCACCAGCGCGGCGGACGTCTGGCGCGAGAAGGACTACCGCGGCCCGCTGGCCGTGATCCCGCAGTTCGGCGTGGACCCGGACATCTTTCGCCCGGCGGAGCGCCCGCGCCAGGGCGGGACGTTCCAGGTCGGGTTCGTGGGGCGGCTGGTCGAGGAGAAGGGCGGCGCCGATCTGCTCGGCGCGCTGGCCGAGATGGACGGCATGTGGCGGCTGGACATCATCGGCGACGGGCCGCACAAAGCCGCGCTGGAGGCCCAGGCCCGGCGGCTGGGCATGGCCGGACAGGTGACGTTTGCCACGTTGCCATCCACGCGGATGCCTGGGTATTATCAGGGTTTGGATGTGCTCGTGGTGCCGTCGCGCACGCGCCCCAACTGGAAAGAGCAGTTCGGGCGGGTGATCGTCGAGGCGATGGCGTGTGGGGTGCCCGTCATCGGATCGTCCAGCGGGGCCATTCCCGACGTGATCGGCAACGCGGGTGTGATCGTCCGCGAAGGCGATCGCGCGGCGCTGGCCGGTGCGCTGCGCGGCCTGATGGGCGATCCCGACCGGCGGCGCGATCTGGCCGAGCGGGGCCGGGCGCGCGTGCTGGCCCGCTACACCCAGGCCCAGGTCGCCGCCCAGACCATCGACGTATACCGATCCATGCTGAGGAAGCCGCACTGATGTTGAAAGCCGTATTGTTCGATCTCGACCAGACCCTGATCACCTGGGACAACGCCGAACCGTGGGAAACGTACCAGGGCCGCCGGCTGCGCCGCGTGTACGACTACGTGCACACCCACCTTCACCCGCTGACCGGCGGCGATGGCGACACGTTTTTCGCCGAGTTCGCGCGGCGGCTCGGCCAGGCGTGGACCGAAGGCAACCAGACGCTGCGCCCGCCGAGCGTCGCGGCCATCCTGGCCGACCTGATCGAGGCGTTTGGCGCGCCCGCGGATGGGGTGGACATGGACGCCGTGATGCACGCCTACGACTGGCAGCCCGCGCCCGGCGAGGCGGCCTTCCCCGATGCGCTGGAAGTCCTGCCGGAGCTGCACGCGCACGGCGTCGAGCTGGGCATCGTGACCAACGCCTCGCTCGCCATGCGTTACCGCGACCGCGAGCTGCACGCGGTGGGCCTGCTGGACCTGTTCCCGCGCTGCCGCGTGGCCGCGGTGGACGTGGGCTATCTCAAGCCGCACCGGGGCATCTTCGAGCGGGCGCTGGACGTGCTCGGCGTCGGGCCGGACGAAACCGTCTTCGTCGGCGACAACCTGGAGGCCGACATTCGCGGCGCGCAAAACGCCGGCATGAAGGCTGTGTGGCGCATCCCCACGTCCAACGGCAACGGCGACAAACCGGCGCCCGCGATCACGCCCGACGGCGCGATCGCGACGCTGCACGAGCTCCTGCCCCTGCTCGATAGCTGGTACCCCGGCTGGCGCAACGGGCACACGCCATGACCCTGCTCGAGTCGACTCCCTACCAGAATCTCGTCCTGACCGGCCCGATGGGCTCCGGCAAGACGTCCGTGGGGCGGGCGGTGGCGGACCGGCTGGGCGCCAAATTCTTCGACCTGGAAAACGAGATCCTCGCGCGGGAAGGGCAGTCGGTCGATTCGATCCGCGAGCTGTTCGGCGAGGCGCGCATCAAGGCGCTGGAGACGACCGTCATCCGCGACCTGACGCTGAACCGCAGTTCCGTGCTGGTCATCAGTGGGACGGCGCTGCTCGACGAGACGAACCGGGCGCGCCTGGCCGAATCGGGCGCGATCCTGTGCCTGACGTGCGCGGTCAACGAAATTTTGCGGCGGCAGCACGTGGCGCGCGGGGCGTGGTTCCAGAGCCCGGCCAACCGGGGCGTGATCCTCAGCCGGCTCAAGCGCGAGTGGCGCGTCACGACGCTGAACCTGCCCCAGCTCGACACCTCGCAGTTGACGCTGGAGCAAACCATCGACGCGGTGATCGACTACTGGAAAACCCATACCCAGGTGTAAAATACGTTTTCGTGGTGAAAGGACAATGGGATGACGACCCTAACCGTTTCGCTGGTCCAGATGGACGTTCGCACGGGCGCGCCGCGCACCAACTGGACCGTGATGCAAGAACACACCGCCGAAGCCGCCCGGCGCGGCGCGGACCTGGTCGTGTTTCCGGAGCTGTGGGACGCGGGCAGCGCGCTCGACAAGGGCAACGACTTCGCCAGCTCGCTCAGCGGCGGGCTGTTCGCGCAGGTGGTCGCGCTGGCGCGCCAGCACAACATTCACATTCTCGGCTCGATGTACGAAAAGCGCGGGGTGGGCGTCTACAACACCTGCGCCGTGATCACGCCGCGCAACGGGATCATGGGCGCCTACCGCAAGATGCACCTTTTCACGCTGATGGACGAGCACAAGTGGCTCCAGCCGGGCGAGGCGCCGCTCGTGATCGACCTGCCCTGGGGCCGGACCGGGATCGCGATCTGCTACGACCTGCGCTTCCCAGAGTTGTTCCGCCGCTACGCGTCCGACGGCGCGCAAGTCGTGATCATGCCGATGGCGTGGCCGCACCCACGCCTGGAACACTACCGGACCTTGCTGCGCGCGCGGGCCATCGAAAACCAGTGCTACATGGTGGCTGCCAACCGCGCGTCACGCGACGACGACGGGACCACCTTCTTCGGCCATTCGTGCGTAATCGATCCCTGGGGCGAGATCGTGCTCGAGGCGGGTGAGGTCCCCGGCCATTTCACCGTCGAGATCGACATGGGTAAAGTCGCCCAGGTGCGGCGCCAGCTTCCCGCGCTGGACAACCGGCGGCTGTAGCCTCGCCGCGTCGCGCCGTCACGGGCTGAGCGGGCCGGAGTGCTGGCCCTCGGCAGTGTATACAGCGTAGACGTGTCCATCCGGGGCGGTGAACATCGCGCCGCGCTCGAAGTCCTGCCACGTGCCGCTGGCCGGTGTTTCGGGCTGCGTGCCCCATCCCAACGCGTCGCGCACCGCGCCGTTGGATCGCCACGCCAGGCCAAATCCGCGCACCGGCTGGACCAGCCCGCCCGGCGGGGCCAGCGCCGGATCGTCGGCGGGCATCCCTTCCTGCCAGCCATCGGGGATATGCCAGAACTGCCCGTTGTGCGCCAGGGCGTAAATCTGCCGCGTGTCGCGCCAAAACATCACGCCGCGCTCGAACGGCTGCATCACGAGCTGGACCTGCCCCCCGCCGCCGACCGGACAGCCCAAGCGCTGCTGCACGTTGCCGGCATACGCGCTCGTGAAGGGCGCCGCGACCGCCATACTGCACGATCCCGCCGCACTGCCGATCGGCCCGCTGGCGACCGGCGCGCCACCCGCGCCCGGGTTGACCACGAACGGGGCCACCGTGGGCGGCGGCTCGCTCTCCTCGCCGCTGGCCGCGCCCAGGAAAATCCCCACGTAGGGGGTCAGCGTGGCGGTGGGGCGCGGCGGCTCCGGTGTCGCCGTCGGCTGCGAGAGGTCCACCACCTCGCCACCGGCCAGCACCGGGGTCGGCGTGTCGGTGAGCACGATCGTCGCGAGCTGCTTGGGCATCGCCTCCGGCCCGGTCAGGATCGGCGGATCGCCGTTCGGCGCGGGATCGTCGCCGCCGCACGCCGCCAGCAGCAGGACGAGCGCGATCACCACCCCCAACCCGGCGTACCGGCTCATGGGGCGCGCTCCTGCAAATGCTGGCGCAAGACCGACTCGCAGAGCAGGATCGCCAGCGCGCTGATGCCATCCTGGATCGCACCGCCCCGCGCCATCGCCAGCCCTTCCTCGACCGGCACCAGCCGCAGCCGGATATGCTCGGTTGGCTCGTGCTGCGGCTCGCCCAGCGTCACGCCCAGCGCCAGAAAGACCTGGGCCACCTCGTCGCCGATTCCGTTCATGCTGTAGAACTCCGCCACCGCGATCAACTGCTGCGCCGTGCCGCCGATCTCCTCGCGCAGCTCGCGCGCCGCCATGCCGGGCGCGTCCAGCCCCGGCTCGATGTTGCCCGCCGGCACTTCCAGGCACCACGCATCGACCGTATACCGGTACTGGTCGATCAGCACGAGCTCGCCGCCCGCCGTCACCGGCACCACCCACACGGCGGGTGGTTTTTCGATCACGGTGTAGGTCAGCTCGCCGCCCGACCGGCTGCGCAGGTGGTCCTGGCGCACGTTGTACCAGCGGCTCTGCCACAGGTAGCGGCGGGAGAGGGTCGTGTAGGGGCGTTGGGGGTCGCTCACGCGCAGCCTTTCCGTTCGAGAACTCCGATCCTCCGCCATTGTACGGACGAACCGCGCTTTCTGCCAGCCTCCGCCGACTTTCGCTCGGGCGAAGGGCTGCGTTATAATGCGCCCAGACCATCGATCTACGAACCGGAGCGAGTGATCGTGAAAATCGACCGTGCAACCGTAGAGCACATCGCCGAGCTGGCGAAGCTGGACCTGACCGACGACGAGATCGCGCTGTACGCCGGGCAGTTGTCGGACATCCTCGACGCCGTGGGCCAGCTCGAGCAGTTGGATACCGGCGCCATCCCGCCCACGGCGTCGGTGCTGCCGCTGCGCAACGTGTTTCGCCCGGACCGCGCCCAGCCCTCGCTGCCGCGCGACGCGGCGCTGGCGAACGCCGCCGACTCGGCTGAGGGGCAGTTCCGCGTCGACGCCGTGCTGGACGATGCCGGGGAGGGCTGACCATGAGCGCCGACAAGCGGCTCCTGGTGATCGAGTCCGATGGCGACCTGGTGGAGATGCTCCGCCGGCATTTCGCCCCGGAGGGGATCGAGCTGCATGCGGCGGCCACCTGCGCCGCCGGGCTGGAGCTCGCCAGCGCTATCCGCCCCCACCTGATCCTGCTTTCCGCCGAGATGCCCGACGGGACCGCCCCCGATACGCTGCGGGCGCTGAACGACAAGCCCCGTACCGGCCACATCCCGGTCATGATCCTGGCCGCCAGCGACGACGACGCGCTGCGCAACACGCTGCTGGCCGGCGGCGCGTACGACGTCATCCGCAAACCGCTGGACCTGGACATTTTCGCGCTGCGCGTGCGGAACGCGCTGCGCCGGGCGGAGCGCGAAGGACTGGCCGAGCCGCGCACCGGCCTGCCCACCGGGCGGTTGATCGACGAGCGGCTGGGCGCCCTGGCGGGCGCGCGTGGCTGGTACCGCATCGACGTGACGATCACCGAGTTCGACACCTTCCGCGACCTGTACGGCTTCGTGACGGCCAACGAGGCGCTGCGCTTCGCCGGCAACCTGATTACCCAGATCGTCAACGAGTACGGCGACCCGGATGATTTCGTGGGCCACCCCACCGGCACCGAGCAGTTCGTCATCGTGACGACTCAGGCCCGCGGCCCCCGGCTCAAAGAGGCGCTGGCCGCCCGCCTGGACGGTGAGCTCCAGTCGTTTTACGGCTTCGTCGAGCGCGACCAGGGCTATGTCGTGGTCGAGGATGGGACCGGGGCACAGGTCCAGACTCCGCTCATGACCGCCGCGCTGGACGTCAGCCAGGGCGAGCCGGCCCCGTAAGCCCGATCCCTCGCCGCCTCACAGCCGAATCCCCGTGGCGCAAAAAACCTCCCGGCCAGCGACCCAGGAGGTTTTCGGTTGTTCACCTTCGCGCCGGCAGGCGATCACTCGCCGTCGACGAGCGTGCCGACCGGCTTGCCCATCACCGCGTCGACCAGGCTGTGATCGTCCCAGATGTTGAGCACGATCAGCGGCTGCTTATTGTCCATGCACAGCGTGATGGCCGTCAGGTCCATGACGCGCACGCGATATTCGAGCGCCTGCGAATAGGTCAGGCGGTCGAAGCGGCGGGCGTCCGGGTTCTTCTTGGGGTCCTCGGTGTAGACACCGTCGACCTGCGTGCCCTTGATGATCACGTCCGCGTTGACTTCCATGCCGCGCAGCACGGCGGCGGTGTCGGTCGTGAAGTACGGGTTGCCCGTCCCGCCGGCAATGACCACGACGCGCCCTTTTTCCATGTGGCGGATGGCCCGCAGCCGGATGTACGGCTCGGCCACTTGGTTCATCATGATCGCCGTCTGGACACGCGTCGGCACGTCGATGCGCTCCAGGGCATCTTGCAGCGCCAGCCCGTTCATCACCGTGGCGATCATGCCCATGTGATCGGCGGTGGACTGCTCCATGCCGCGCTCGACGCCGGTATTGCCGCGCCACAGGTTGCCCGCGCCGCACACCAGCGCCACCTGGACGCCCAGATCGTGAACGGACTTGATCTTCTGGGCGATGATCGCGGCCTGGTCCGGATCGATGCCGAAGCCCTGCGGCCCGGCCAGCGCTTCACCACTCAGCTTCAGGACGATACGACGGTAGCGGGGGGTTGGGGATGGGGTTTCAGATGACATACGATCCTCGTTCTCTAGGCTGGTCGGTCGGTGGCATCAAAAAGGGGATTAGGAAACTGCCCTAATCCCCTTCCCGGTGTGCATTGTGTTGGCTTACGCCTCGTCGTCGCCGGCCTCTTCGCCCATTGCGAAGCGCATGAACCGGTTGACGGTGATATTCTCGCCCAGCTCGGCGATGGCCTGGGTGACCAGATCGCCGATGGTGACGCCGTCATCCTTGATGAACGGCTGCTCGAAGAGCACCATCTCTTCGAAGAACTTGCTCATGCGCCCGTCGACGATGCGGTCGACCACGTTCTCCGGCTTGCCCTCGGCCAGAGCGTGCTGCCGCTCCAGCGCGCGCTGGGCCTCGACCACGGCCTCGGGCACGTCCTCGCGCTTGACGTACTGCGGGTTGAGGTTGGCAACCTGGAGCGCGATGTCGTTCGCCAGGCTGCGGAACTGGTCCGTATTGGCGACGAAGTCGGTCTCGCAGTTGAGCTCCAGCAGCACGCCCAGGCGGTTGTTGTGGTGCACGTACGCGTGCACGACGCCTTCGTTGGTGGCGCGACCGGCCTTCTTGGCGGCTTTCGCCAGGCCCTTTTCCCGCAGGTGATCGGCGGCCTTCGCCATATCACCGTCAAACTGTTCCAGCGCCTTTTTGCAGTCCAGCGGACCCGCACCGGTCATCTCGCGCAGTTCTTTGACCATTTGCGCCGTAATCGTCATCGGTTATTCTTCCTCGCTCTCGGCTTCCTTGTCGACGTCCTTTAACTCAATATCCTCGTCCTCATCCTCGTTATCGCCCACGAAGTCGAGGTCCCCGCTGCGCAGCTTCGCCAGCGTCGACTCGCCCAGGTACGCCTCGTCATCGAGATCGGCCATCGCTTCGGCGAAGTCCACGTCGCCTTCTTCGTATTCCTCGTCGTCCACGCGAGTCTTGCGCAGGGCGATGCCTTCGAGCACGGCGTCGGCCATCTTGGCGGTCAGCAGCTTGATCGCGCGGATGGCGTCGTCATTGGCCGGGATGATGTGATCGATCGGATCGGGATCGCAGTTGGTGTCCACCAGGGCGATCACCGGGACGTCCAGGATGTTGGCTTCCTTCACCGCGGTGACCTCGCGCCGCACGTCCACCACGTACAGCAGATCGGGCAGGCGCGACATGTTGCGCATACCACCGAACCGCAGTTCCAGGCGTTCCATCTTGCGGTCGAGCAGCAGGCGCTCTTTCTTGGTCAACTGCTCGAAGACGCCTTCTTCACGCTGGCGTTCCAGGCGCTTCATGGTTTCGAGCCGCTCGCGGAAGGTCCGCCAGTTGGTCAGCGTGCCGCCCAGCCAACGCTGGTTGACGTAGGGCATGCTGCAGCGGGTGGCTTCCGAGGCGATCGTTTCCTGCGCCTGGCGCTTGGTGCCCACGAACAGCATCGTGCCGCCGTCGGCGACCGTGTCGCGCACCAGTTCGTAGATTTCGTCGAGAAAAACGAGCGTTTGCTGTAGATCGATGATGTGGATCCCGTTGCGTTCCGTGAAGATGTACGGCTTCATCTTCGGGTTCCACTTGCGGGCGCGGTGTCCAAAGTGAACACCCGTCTCCAGCAGGGATTTCATGGAGACAACTGGCATGAGATATATCCTCCTGAATGTGTTTGAACGTTCACGCCGTTCACCCCCCGCCTTCATCCGGCCTGGCCGGACAACACCGGCGGAGTCCCGGCGTGTGTTAATTAGATCCGGCGCGCCAGTTGGCAACGCCCGATCCGGCGAAGCATTGTATCACAAGCCCAGGCCGCTAACAAGACCCGGAATCGCCGCCGGGTCAGCCCTCCGCGGGCTGGCGGCCCGGCTGCATCGACTCCAGGCCGACCGCCTGCAAGTCCTCCATGACCGCGTAACTGGTCATGTCCAGGTGAATGGGCGTGATCGACACATAGCCGTTGTGCGTCGCCCAGAGATCGGTGCCCTCTTCGGTCATGTCGCCGGTGGGCGCCGTCCCGCCGATCCAGTAGTACGGGCGCCCGTACGGGTCGATGCGCGTGATCAGCTCGTCGTTGTACTCGCGCAGCCCCTGCCGCACCACCTTGAAGCCCTTGATCTGGTCCAGCGGCAGCGGCGGGACGTTCACGTTCAGCAGGGTCAGCGGCGGCAGTTTGGCGTACAGCTTCAGCGCCACGACCTGCCGGGCGACCGCCGCCGCCGCGCTGTAGTCGGCATCCGTCGCGAAATTCACCAGCGAGAACGCGATGGCCGGCGTGCGCCAGATGACCGCCTCGAACGCCGCCGAGACGGTGCCGCTGTACGTCAGGTCCTGGCCCATGTTCGCGCCCCGGTTGATGCCCGACACGACCAGGTCGATCGGCTCTTTGATCAGGCCGAGCAGGGCTACCGCCACCGAGTCCGACGGCGAGTCGGACGTGGCATAGGCTTTGATGCCCTTCACGGCGAACGACACCTCGTCGATGCGCAGCGGCTTGTGCATGGTCTTGCGGTGCCCGATGGCGCTGCGGTTCTCTTTGGGAGCCACGACCGTCACCTGGCCGAATGGCAGCATGGCCTCGGCCAGCGCCGCGATGCCCGGCGCATAGACTCCGTCATCGTTGGAAACTAGGATATGCATGGTATTCTCAATCCGTTCAATGGTTGGTCAATGACTGGTGGTGTGGACAGGTGACGGCGAATTCTAACACGTCCGGCACGCACAAAACAGGGGCAATCGCTGATTGCCCCCTCGGGCGCGCGCGCAGTCGGGGATGAGGAACGCGAGCGCCATGAGTCAGGCTACTGCACGCGGGTTAAATCCAGGTTATTGGCAGGTAAAATCCGCCAAACATAACAAGACCCCCCGCCGCTTTCCGGTGGGGGGGGAGAGTCACGTTTTTCGATATGGGGCGGGGCCGGGGCCGTCAGTCTTCGTCTTCCCAGTCCTCGTCATCCCATTCGTCGTCATCCACGTCATCGTGAGCATAGTCCAGCGTCGGCGGACGGAGCTCGACGACCTCTAACAGCGTGTTGCATTCCGGGCATTCGACAAGGTCCCACACTTCGACGTTATCCCGAAGGTTGACCCAGGTGTTGCAGGCCGGGCACCGCGCCCGCAGTTTGCTCTTTGGGCTTCGCGTTCCTTCAGACTTACCGAGCATGTAGTCGTCGTTCATGAGTCTTGCACAGGCTCCTCAATCACGTGTGCTATGCAGTCTATATCACGAAACAAGCGTCCTGTCAATCAAGCCAACTACGCGAAAATGAACGGGTCTATACCCTCATCTTTCGGCGGCGAGCAATTCATGAATTGTGCATAGACGCCACCCCTTAACGTGCTAGGGTTCGACCTCAATGACCACATGCCCGGACTCGGCGCTGTTGCCTGCCGCATCGAACGCTACGGCCCACAGCTCGTACTCGCCCGGCTCGGTGATGTTCCAACGCTCAGTATACGGCCATTCCTCGCTGGCGGCTAGCATCTCGCCGTCGATGTAGAACTCGACGTAAGCCATCTGCACGTTGTCGTCCGGCTCGGCCCGCAGCCGCACGAACACGTCCTCGCGGCGGCGGTAGGTGCTGCCGTCTTCCGGCGCGGCCAGCGCCACGGTCGGCGGCTGGTTGTCCACCGTCACCGACACGTAAGCCGTTTCCAGGCTGTTATCCGTCCGCACCATCTGCACCCGCAGCGTGTACACCGCCCCGTCGCTCAGCCCGGTCGTGTCCCACGCGCCCATCACGATATCCCGGCCCGGCTCGGTCTGCGTTTCACCGATCTGCCGCCATACATCCGGCTGGGTCCCGGCGCCGTAATCGAGCCGGTACGACGCGAACGCCTCGTCGGTGGCGTTGCCGCGCACCTCGACCACGCCGCTCACCCACGCCAGGTCCGGCGGCGAGATGATCGTCACCGGGCTAAACGGCGAGGTGGCGTCGGACACGTCGGTTTCCGTCGGCGGCATCCGCTGGCCCGTCTCGCGCGCCCAGGCGCGCGTCTCCGCCGGGTAGTCGAAGAACACCAGGTCCTCGACGCAGCTTGGGGGCGACGACAATGTCGCCAGCCGCCCGGAGCACACGTTGACCGAAACCGTCTCCCAATAGGTGTCGGTTCGGACCGGCTGCGTGTCGATCGGCACGGCGGGATCGACGTAGAACAACTCGCGCACCTGCGGGCAGGATCGTGTCGGCAGCAGGCCGGACGTCCGGCAGACCACGCGCTCGACCACCGTCGACGGGCGCGGCCATTCCTCTTTCGGCAGCGAATCGCGGATGTGGACGTACTCCATCAGTGCGTGCCAGATCGGCGCGGCGCCGTTCGTGCCGGTCACGTCGACCATCGAGTGATTGTTGTTGTTGCCCACCCACACGCCGGTGACGATCTGCGGGGTGTAGCCGACCGTCCAGCTATCGCGGTTGTCGTTGGTGGTGCCGGTTTTGGCCGCCGCCGGGCGCGAGAGCTCCATCGGGCTGTCGCTGCCAAAGGCGGGCTTGCGCGCCTCGCGGTCGGCCAGGATGTCGGTCATGATGTACGCGAGCGCCGGCTCCAGGATCAGCCGCCGCTGGAAGGTCGTCGTCTCCGTGCCATATTCCCACAACACGCGCCCGTCCGCGTCCTCGATGCGCAGGATCGCCACCGGGTTCAGGGTGCGGAAGCCGGGCGTGCTCTGGTCTTTGTGGATCGGCATCCCGACCATGTAGCCGCCGGTGTTGAACACGTTGTACGCGTAGGTCAGGTCCAGCAGCGACACTTCGCCGCTGCCCAGCGCCAGCGCCAGCCCATACTGATCGACCCGGTTCAGCGAGTTGATCCCCAGGCGGTGGGCCGTCCGCACGACCGGCCCCAGGCCGATCAGGTTGACGAGCTGGACGGGCGGCACGTTGTACGAGTTCGCCAGCGCATCACGCACGCTCATCGGGCCGTGATACTGCCGGTCGATGTTCACCGGGGTGTACGGCTGGCCGCCGTTGTCGAACTCGATCGGCACGTCATAGGTCATCGTCGCGGCGGTGATGCCGTTGGGGTGTCCCGGCAGCGGCCCCTGCAAGAACGCCGCCGTATAGATGATCGGCTTGAACGTCGAGGCCGGCTGGCGCTGGGCGAGCGCCGCGTTGTAATTGCCCTGGATGCCCTCGTTCCAGTAATCCACGCTGCCCACCAGCGCCAGGATCTCGCCGGTCGAGGCGCGCAGCATCGTCACGGCAGCGTTGGTCACCTCGCGATCGACGCCGATCATCTCGTCGGGCAGCGCGGGCAGGTACGTGGCCGCGACGCACGGCGTGCCGGCGCTCGTGTTCTGCGCGACCTGCGGATCGGCGCCGTCCAGGCGCATCACGTGGCTGCGCGCGACACACTCCGCCTGAAGCTGCAAATCCACATCGAGCGTCGTGTAGATGCGCAGGCCGCCCCGCGTCACCAGCCGGGGTCCGTCCAGGCCCAGGTCGGTCAGAATGGCCTCAGCCTCGGCGCGGGCGTAAGTCGAGAAGTGGGGCGCGATGATGTCGAACCGGTCGGCGAAGGGGCGCACCACCAGCGGCTCGGCGAAGGCTTCGTTGGCCTGCGCCTGCGCGATCATCCCTTGCTGGACCATCGCCGCCAGCACCAATCCCTGGCGCAGCTTGGCCGCTTCGGGGTTGTCGATCGGGTTTTGCAGCGGGTACTGCGGGATCGCCGCCAGCATGGCCGCCTCGGCCAGCGTCAGGTCGCGGGCCGGCTTGCTGAAATACTGCTGCGCGGCGGCCTCGATGCCGTAGGCCCACCCGCCGTAGAAATTCGTGTTGACGTACCATTCGAGGATCTGGTCTTTGCTGTAGAGCCGCGAGATCTCGGTCGCCAGAATGACCTCTTTGATCTTGCGGTCGACCGTGATCTCCCGGCGTTCTTCCGGGTCCATCAGCACGTTGCGCACGAGCTGCTGGCTGATCGTGCTGCCGCCCTGGACGTACCCGCCGGTCAGGTTGTTCCACAACGCACGGCCCACACCGCGCAAGTCGAAGCCCGGATTCTCGTAAAAGCTCGAATCTTCGATGGCGACGGTGGCGTCGAGGAAATAGCGGGGAATGTTGCTGGTGCTGACCCAGCGCCGGTCGCCGCCCAGCGGGTCCATCACTTCATAGATCACCGTTTCGCCGGAGCGATCGTACAGCACCGTCGTCAGGAAGGCGTCCTCTTCGGCGGCGATGATGTCCTCGGCGGGCGGCAGCTCGGCGGCGTAATGGTTGTAGACAGCCGCGAACGCGCCCGCCCCCAACAGGGCCAGCCCGGCGATCAGAACCAGCACGCCCACCATCACCGCGACCAGCCAACGCAAGAAGCGCGGGGCAGTCAAGCCTTGTTGCTGGCGGCGACGGCGGCGCTGGCGTGCCACGCGGGCGATGCTGAGGTTCAACATATCGGTTCCACAAAGACTGTGTTAAAATGAATTGCGATGTTCGCAGGTCGCAATCGCCCGAATCATAGCACGGCGAGCGCGCGCCTGACAAATAAGGGCCGGAGATTTTTTGAAGATGCTGTCACCCGGGGAAAGGACAGCCTGATAATGCCTGGGTACGAATCGCGGCAGTTGATTGCTGTTGACGACGATAAGGGCCTGCTGCGTTTATTGAATGATACGTTTGAATCTGAAGGTTACGACATCGAGACATTCTGCGATCCGGTTCAGGCGCTGCGCTACGTCCGCAGGCGCGGCCTGCCGCACCTGGCCCTGATCGACCTGCAGCTCCCCGCAATGCACGGCTTCGACCTGAGCGCCGAACTCAAGGCGATGGGCGACATCCCCATCGTGTTCATCACCGGCGAGGACGAGCCCGAGATGGCCGTCACCGGGCTGGTCCAGTACGCTGAAGATTACGTCCGCAAACCCTTCAACATCGGCGAGCTGGTCGCGCGCGTCCGGCGGGTACTCAGCCGGTTCGCGGATTCGGTGTACACCCAAACCCCGGTGACGAAAATCGACAACTGGCTCTCGGTGGACCTGGCAAACCAGCGGCTGTGGCGGGGCAAACAGCCGGTCATCCTCACGCCTATCGAGGCGAATCTGCTGCATATCCTGCTGCGCCACGCAGGGGACACCGTGACGACGGACACCCTGTTGATGCGCGTATGGCCGTACCAGGACGTCTATGCCGACACGCTGCGCGTGCACATGCACCGTCTGCGGCGCAAGATCGAGCCGGACTACCGGCGTCCGACATATATCCAGACGGAGCGTGGGGTGGGATACCGGTTCAGGATCGATTGACCGGCCTGCCCACGCCTATCGAACACGGTAACACGCATCGATCGCTGTTCTCGCGAGGAGAATGAGCGCAGATGGCCCACATCCTGATCGCCGAAGATGAATCCGACATCATGCTGCTGATCCGCCGCAAGCTCGAATCGGCGGGCTACACCGTGACCGGCACGAGCAACGGTCTCGATGTGCTGTCCCTCACCGAAGAGGAGCGCCCGGACCTCGTGCTGCTCGACATCATGCTGCCTGGGCGCGAGGGAATCGATATCTGCCGCGACATCAAAACCGGCCTGGGGCCGGACGCGCCGCCGGTCGTGCTGATGTCGGCGCGCGGGCAGCAGTTCGACGTGCAGGCCGGTTTCGACGCCGGCGCCGACGATTACCTGATCAAGCCGTTTTCGCCGCGCGCGCTGCTCGAACGGATCGAGATGTTACTGCTGCTCTAAGCGGCTGCCGCGAAAACCCGCGTTTCCGCGCCTGTCATCTCGCTCCACAGCGGGCTCATTCGCAGGTGAACAGTGGGATGCGCCCTCCGTGGGGAATATTCGTATCGTAATGTACTCCGTAATGCAGGGGGCCTATAATAATAGGTGCATTTGAGTTGGATATGCTCCCGGCCCAAAAAAACCCGCTTAACCCTAGAGCATCTCTTCCCCACCCCTTTCAACTCAGATGCAAGGACCGCTCAGCGGTCCTTTTTTTCTCACGGCAGCACTGTCACCGCGCCCAGCACGGCGTCATCGCCGGACGGCGCGCCCTGCGTCGTGACCGGCAGCGGAACCCCGTCGCCGTACCAGTACACGCGAATGCCCAGCGCGTACTCGCCCGGCGCCAGCCCGGCGGGCAGGGTCAGCCGGTGCGCGTCGTACTTGAGCGCGCCCGGCGCCCAGGTGCTGGTCGGCGAGGCGCCGTCCAGGGGCGCGCCGTCCTGCTGGGCGACGCGGCTCCCCTCGGCGTCGAGCAGCATCACCGAGATGCTGTAATCCAGCCCCGGCGGCTGGTCAGCCGTCCACCACAGCGCGACGTCGAGCGCCTCGCCCGCCCGCGCAGAGGCCGGAAGCTCGAAGCGGCGCAGCGTCAGCACGTCGCCGAAGCGGGCCACCACCGCCGTGGTGGTCCTGTCGTAGCGGAAGCTGTAGATCGGCGAGCCGAGATGGTCGATGCTGAAGGTCGCCGTGCGCTCGAAGCCCGCCTCGGCGATCACCCCGCCGTATTCGGGCAGGGTCGGGTCGCCCCAGTACACCAGCCAGAACGAGTCGATCTGCTGCAGGTAGTCCAACAGGTGCGGCAGGAACTGCTCGCGGTAAGCGTCGCGCCATTCGCGCAGCGAGACGCGCGGTGTGTCGTCGCCCATCTGCCGGTCGATGTAATACCGTACCGGGAAATCCCCGACCCACACATCCATCAGCACCGGCTCCCCGGCGTGGTGAGCCGCCACCGTCCGCGTCAGCGCCCGCCAGTCCGGGTAATGGCGCCGCGCGTCGACCGTGGTCAGGCCCACGACGACGATCACCCCCACCAGCAGCCCGCGCGCTGCCCGGTCCAGGTTGGTCAGCCCGTGCGCGACCAGCACGAGGATCGGCGGTGTGACCAGGATGAAGTTGCGCACGGTGAGGAACTGGCGCCGCTCGTTGATCAGCACCGTCGTGCCGACCACCAGCGCGATCCAGATGACCAGGTAGAGCGTGGGCCACGCCGGGCGCAGCCGCACCCGCACGCGCGGCTCGCCCGCCCCGCGACGGTACGCCAGGTACACCAGCCCGGCCAGCAGCAGGCCCGCCATCAGGCCGTAATGGCTGCCGAGCAGCGCCGCGCGGACCGCCCGGTAGGTGTCGAGACTGTTGGGCAGCGCGTTCTGGTAGTACAGCGGGTTGTCCCAGCGCAGCCGGTTTTGATCGAGCACGACCGGCAGCCACGGCAAAAAGCCCAGGCACGCCGCGCCGAACAGGAACAGCGCACCGGCCAGACGCCGCCAGGGCCGGGCGAGGGCCAGCATGTGCAGGAGTTGGACGAGCAGCACGAAGCCGCCGAGATAGTGCGTGTACAGCAGCGCGATTGAGGCGAGCACATAGCCGATCCGGTTGGCGCGGGTGGGATGCCGCCACCAGCGCACGAAAAACACGCCCGACGCGATCGCCAGCGTAGCCAACAGGCTGTAATGGCGCACTTCCTGCGACAGGTCGATGTGATTGTCGGCCAGCGCCAGCAGCAGCGCCGCCAGCACGCCCGCTAGCGGCCCGTACAGCGCCCGGCCAAGCTGGACGATGCCCGCCACCGCCAGCAGCCCGATCAGCGCGCTGAAGGCCCGCGTGGCGAACTCGGTATCGCCCGCGGCGCTGCGCCACAGCCGAAACGCCGCGAAGAACAGCGGCGGGTGCTGGTCGGCGGCCAGGGTGCGCGTCACGTCGTCCAGGCCCGGCCCCTCGCTGAGCAGCATGGTCCAGCCTTCGTCCGCCCACAGGCTCCGCGCGTCGATGTCGTGAATGCGCAGCGCCCATCCCAACAACAAGACGAGGACGATCGCGGCGAACAAGGAGCTGGAGCGGTGTGGCGTTCGGTTCATGCTGACCTATCCCTGGGCGTCCGGCGGGCGGTGATGGGTCCGTGAGAAGCGATCCGCGCCGCCGTGGCTCTTGACATCCGATCCGAATGGGGTATAGTAAATATAATTTATTTTTCCACTTGCTTAATTAATTGAGGACGTGAGGCCCCACCGGTCTCGGAGCCATCCCTTATGTTCACCCGACGATCCCTCACCGGCAGTTCATCCAGCGCCATCAAGTCGCACAATCTGCGCGCCATTCTGCTTATTTTACTCCATCACGCCCCTGTGTCACGCGTGCGGATCGCGCAGCTCACCGGCCTGTCGACCACTACCGTCACCAACCTGATCGCGGAGCTGGTGAGCGCGGGCATCGTGGCCGAAGACGGCCTCGAGCAATTGAGCGCCCCGCGTGGCGTGGGCCGCCCGCGCACCGCCCTGCGCCTGGAGCCGGAATCGCGCTGCGCGGTCGGCGTGCATATCGACGTGGGCAGCGTTCACGTGGCGGTGACGGACCTGTTCGCCCGCCCGCTGTGCATCCAGACGCTCGAGCACTCGCTCGACCAGTCCGCCGAGGACGTGCTGGCGGCGACCGCTGACCTCGTGACGGACACGATCCGGTCGTGCGGCGTGGACCCGGCGCGCGTGGTCGGGACGGGCGTGGGCGCGTCCGGCCTGGTCGATCCGTACACCGGGATCAACGTGCTGGCCCCTAACCTGGGCTGGCGCGACGTGCCGGTCCGCGACTGGCTGGCCGCGCGGCTGAAACTGCCCGTCTTCGTCGACAACAACGTCCGCGCGATGGCCCTGGCCGAAGCCCTGTTCGGCGCGGGCAAAGACGTGTACGTGCTGGCCTTCGTGTACGCGCGGGTCGGCGTGGGCGCGGGGTTCGTCGTCGGCGGCGAGCTGTACCGGGGCGGCGCGGGCGCGGGTGAGATCGGCCACGTCACGATCATGGCCGACGACGGCGAGCCGTGCCGCTGTGGGAACGTCGGCTGCCTGGAAACGCTCGTCTCGGAGCCGACCATCGTCCGGCTGGCCCGCGACATCGCGGCGGGGGACCCGCGGGGCATCCTGGCGGCGCACCTCGCGCAGGGCGACACATCGACCATCAACCGCATTTTCGACGCCGCCCGCGCCGGTGACGCGGCCACGCGCGCCATGCTCGAGGACCGGGCCCGCTACATGGGCATCGGGCTGGCGAACCTGGTCAACACCCTCAGCCCGGAGCTGATCATCCTGGGCGGCATCTTCGCGCGCGGCGAGGATATCCTGTTCCCG